>VOFK01000060.1_pt1 | contig 143417 bp, 159 predicted proteins | sample 5384121 | NCBI WGS metagenome assembly VOFK01 (sample SAMN12384730, study PRJNA508395) | human gut metagenome | isolation source: healthy gut J | host: Homo sapiens
CAGCAAAGGCACTACCTGACTTCAAAATTCCCTGCCTTACAGAATAGAAATCGCAACAGCGTTCAAGCATAACTCCTATGATTTTTTTCACGCCCCGCACCCTTTTCAAGCAATGAATTTGCAATCTTGTTTACTCTTTCATTGAGCTGTGTATAGGTCAGACTCTCATCACCAGCTATGACTGCCGTTTTATTAGGATTAAGACTTACTTGTTCCTCAAAAAGCTTAGTTACTGGTTGAAACTCAAAGTCAAATTTAGTTTCATTTATTTCTGACATTTTCAATCACTCCTAAAAAGTTATTATTGTATTGTTCATATCTATCGCACGAATGTAATTCATAGATTTAGAAATTTTCTTAACAAGCTCTATTCCATGTATATCAAATTCATCACTGTCATTTTCATAATCAAGCGGATTAAAGTTTACACCGTTATCTCTTATTCTAAGACGAAGTAAATCGTCCTCAAGGCAAAGGTTAATATCAATCCAATTTGAAGATTTTCCACCAAACTTAATAATATTTACTGTCATTTCTTCAGCACAAACAGCTGCAAGATTTGCTTTCTTATTAGGAATTTTATTTTCAGAACAAAAACTCATAATTTCCCTATGAACCTTCTGTGCCTCGTCCATTGTGCTTTGAATTGAAAAATCAAGATTTATGCCAGGATTTTCTTTAGGAATTATATAGAAAGATGATTTTTTATATTTTATCTTTCTAAAAACATAAGCCGCAAGAACAGTTATTATTTCAGAAATAACAAAGCCAACAGCAATACCATCTATACCGATTCCATCAATCTGTTTCCATATAAGTACCCCTGCAAGAGTTGTAGGCAAAACTATAAGTGCATTTTCAAGGAAAGTAACAAAACTTGCGATTGAGGTTTTTTCAATAGATTCATAATAGCTTACCATAAATTTATTCCAAAGATATGGGGCAACACAAAATGCAAATATTCGCAATGAATTTACCATTTGTACACCAAGTTCGCCACCATCACTACCAAACATTATAGCTATCTGCTCGGTGAATATCATAATAAGCACAAATATTACAGCAAGAACTATGTAGCTATATTTAAGCATCTTGTTGCAAAGAACACGCAATCCTACATAATCTTTTTCGCCATAAAGTACACCAGCTACATTTGGAATAACACCTATAATGCCTCCGACAAACATTTCTACTATCATAAGAACATTATCACAAACAGTAAACACTGCCAAGCCGTCATCACCAATAAGATTTATTATTATCATATTGATTCCAAGTGCTTTTATAAAGTTTGTTGCCATAAAAACAAGCATTGGTATACCAGTAACAACTGCCTCTTTGATAATCGCAAAATCCTTAAATTTAAGCCATACAAAGCTAATATTTCGCTTATCAGAACGAACATAGAAAATAAAAACAACCATTGCAATCAGGAAACCGAGAACAGTAGAAAGTGATGCACCAGATATGCCCATTGGTGTAAAATTAAGGAATATGTAATCTAATACAAGATTTATAACATTAGCGGCTATCAGATAAGTGGAAGCAAGCTCAGGATGATTTTCTGCACCAAGATAACTTATCATCATCAATCCAACTCCAATAATCGGAGCCCCAAGCAAGCTTATAAAAATATAATCCCTTGTATAATAAAATAAATCACTGCCAGGAACAAGCATTTTAGCGACAGGTTCGGCAATAAAGAATGATGAAACTGAAAAAATCAAACCCACTAAAACAGTCACAATAAGTGTCGCCGAAAAAAGCTTTGATGCACTTTCTTTATCACGCTTGCCAAGCATTATTCCTACCGCTATTGAACCACCTATACCAAGACAATATCCAACAAGCTGAATTATTGTTTCAACTGGCAGGCTTGCTGTAATAGCTGACATAGCATCAACGCCAATAAAATTACTCACAAAAATTGTATCAACAATATTTCCAAGCTGCAATGCTAATGACATCATTATTCCTGGAATAATATATTTATTTAGCTTTGAACTTAATAGCCTTCGGTTTCTTTTTTGCATATTATTCCTGCTCCTATTTAAATAATATCAACTACATCTATCAGTTAATCTTTTATATTCTTATTACTGTATAATAATAAGAATAAAGTTAATTATATTTTGTATTTTATCACAAATAATTTCTTATGTCTATACATAGCCTGAAATAATGAATATTGCAATTTTTAAAAAACTAATAGGTAAATGAACAAGCTCTACCGAAAACATCCATATTATTAAGCAAAATTATGACTACAGCCATTTATTTTAATTTATCAAATCAAAGAACATCGAACTCAAATTATATTAACAATATTGTTATTTAACTTAAATCAAAATGGAGTTTTCTGCATAAAAAATATCATAACATTTCAGACTTTTTTGAAATGTTATGATATTTTATGTTTTTAAAATTAAGAATAATTACTTAATAATCTTTTTGATAATCTTGCTCCAATATCTGTCATATTGTTTTGTAAGACCTGTCAATGCGTAATCATAGATAATAAATACTACATTACCAACTGCAAGTATTATCCATGGAATATACAATCCAAATACTGTATATGCTGAAGCAGGAACCATAAGAACAAAAGTTGCTATATAAAATATCACTATCATAGCTGCATTGAAAATTGTTAGCTTAACAATTATTCTAAGAACTAAAAGCTTTATTTTTTTAAGTTGCATTTCCAAGATAGGATAATACCCAAAGAAAAGTATAAAATTAATAGCGGTTTCTTTATCAGCACAAAGAATTAATGACATAATAGAAGTTACTGCATATGCCATTACTGCCCAACCGTAACCTATTTCTTTCACAAGAACAATATAAAGTAGGCTTGCAAGCACTGGTATTGCATATGTGCCTATAGGCATAATTCCTGCAATTATCATTAGAAACAAAGCAAGTGCAGCTACAATCGAGCTTAAGATTAGCTTTTTATTTTGTTTCATAATTGCCTCCATTAACGGCAGGAATTACAGCAACAATCGCAGAAACAATCTGCACAAGCAAGACTGGTACAAATATCACAAGGAGTACAGCAAAAAAAACTGGTCCGCCACCCCTGTTATATATCCGCCGTTTGAACCATTTCTACGGTTTTTCATACGGTTATATGCTGCATTATATTCTTTATTTGATGGGTCCATCTGACAAGCTGTCTGAAAGCTATTATAAGCGTCATCAAGCCACCCTTTATTAGACATAATAACGCCATTCAGAAAGTACCATTCAGCATCACGACCCTCAAAAGGAATACCATTAAGAATCTGCTCCGCTTCTTGAAATCTTCCTGTATTTATAAGATTTCTTACATCAGCATAGTTTGAAGATGCACGAGCTGTCCCAGCATTATAATATTCATTATTTCCGCCTTTTTTAGCAGCTCTTTTCTCAGATATAATCTGGTCATAAGCTTCATTTATTTCCGCCATTTTCTTAGATGCATAGTCTGCCAAAGGTCCGTCCTGATAATTATCAGGGTGATATTTTTTGCAAGCTCACGGTAAGCTTTTTTTACTTCTTCTTCAGAAGCATTACCATCAAGACCAAGAACACTATATGGGTCATTCATCTATATCACTTCTTTCAAAATATTTCTTTTTATCAATAAATAAGCATTGTTTCTGCGCAGATGCAAGACCACGATTTATTATATTTTCTAAAATCGGTTTATATATTGTTAAGTCAAGAAGATTAAACGCAGAAACCGCCATTGAAACTGTTAAATTAAGTGTAGAATTACAATAATCCATAATTTCAAAATTAGAAATTTTATCATAACTACTAAAATGACTTGCAAAAGGATTAAAAGATTTCTTCTCTTTATCTTCAAAATAGTCATCAGCAGCGTCCATAAGATAAATCCATCTTCCAATATAATATCCAAATTCTTTAAGAATGATTTTTTCATCATCGTTTTTTGCAAAAAGCAAACACAACCTTGATATAGCTTTTGCAGTAGGGTCTGCTGAACAGTCGATGCTGCTATTTTTATGTTTTTCAATTTCAAGCTGTTCTGACATCATATTTTTTGTAATTTCTTCAATTTCAGGATAAGCAGCGATAGCTTTTTTATGACTTCTCTTAAAAATAAGCTTTAAAAGCCTTGCTGCTGTCGCTTTGAAAAAGCCTGAGTCATAAATAGTATCTTCAAGCTTATAATAAGTCATAATTACAGAAACAGCTCCTGCAAAATGGTAACTTTCACCACTTGAAAAACAAAAATTACATTTTTTCAGTGGATTTACAACACAGCGTTTTTTTGAATAATTTATACTTTCATTTCTAAGTGACATTATAAGCATTGCAATCAATGTGCAGTCATAGCTAAGTGTAAGTCGGGAAACTATCCCATAATCTTTACCAAGATACTTACAAAGCCCACAATACACGCTTTTATATTCTTCATACTCACGAATTTTAAGTTCAGGCTTATCGGGTTTTAAATAACCAAACACATCATCACTCCAAATAAACACATCAGAAATGTGTTTATAAGTAATAATACTATATTTTTCAAATTTCGTAAATTAACATATTGTAAATTCTCTATTAATATTAAATATTTTTTTATTGTGAAAATAAAATAGTACAGTTTGCACTAAGTGTTATTTTATTAAAAAAAATCATCTTGAAAGTAACATAGTTTTTATTATATATATAACAAAAATCTATACTTAGAAGATAAAAAAGTATAAAAAGGTATAATATATCATTTTCCTGAAATAAACTGCCCCCAAGTTGTGCAGGCAGTACAACTTGGGGGCAGTTTACACTTTTAAAAAAATAAGTGTCATATCTTCTAAAATTTCAAAAAATGAATTACTTTTCTTTTAAGAGTTTTGAAAGCTCTTCCATAAAGGAATTTATATCTTTGAATTGTCTATATACAGAAGCAAAACGGACATATGAAACCTCATCTATGCTTTTTAGTTTTTCCATTGCAAGCTCTCCGATATATTTTGAGCTTACTTCACGGTCAAGACTACTTTTTGAAGCTTAGCTTCAATATCATCTACAACACCTTGAAGTGTCTCTAAAGAAACAGGTCTGTTTGCACAAGCCCTTAATAAGCCATTCAAAAGCTTTTCACCATCAAATGGCTGGCGAGAATTATCACTCTTGACAACAACTATTGGCAATGTTTCTACAACTTCATAGGTTGTAAATCTTTTGCCACATTTTAAGCATTCTCTCCTTCTTCGTATGCGTTCGCCCTCATCTGTCGGACGAGAATCAATAACTTTACTTTCAGCATAGGTACAAAAAGGGCATCTCATAATATTTGCCTCCGAGCTTAATTATATGTGTTTTAGTCTATACTGATTAACACTAATATAACATTTTTCATTAAAAAATCAAGAATAACATGGAAATTTTTTAATTATATCGCCCAAAAAGTTAAAAATCAACATACAAAGATTATTTCTCATTTTCAAGAAGACTGAGTAAATATGGAATTGCAAGCTCAAAGTTTACTCCATAAGCATTGGCACCTTTTTCTTCTGCTGTAATGCGTATACACTCAACTGTATAATCTGCGGCAATCTTGATTGCCTTATCAAGTGATAAACCATTGTTTAAAGCACCTACGCATACAGATGAAAATACATCTCCCGTCCCATGATAGCTTGTAGGAAGCTTCTTGTGGAAATATGAGAAAGTAGTATTTTTTTCGCTATCATATCCTACAATGCCATATTTACCGTTATAGCTTGCACCAGTAATTGCAGCTTTCTTAGCACCCATTGTGGTAAGTTTATGAAGTATATCAAAAATATACTGCTCATCATACTCTGTCTTATATTCCGTGTCAGTCATCAGGCAAGCTTCTGTAAGATTAGGAACTATAATATCAGCCTTTGCACAAACATTAGCCATAAGTTTTGCAAAATTATTATCAAAAGCAGGATATAGCTTGCCATTATCTGCCATTGCGGGGTCAACAAAGATAATGTTGTCATCTGTCTTATATCTATCAAAGAAATCACATACAAGTTTTGTTTGTTCTGCTGAACCAAGATAACCAGTATATATTGCATCAAACTTGAAGTTTTCTTTCTTCCAATGGTCGGAAATAGGCTGAATTTGGTCTGTTAAATCTTTGAATGTAAAATCTGAAAACATTGTATGTGTTGAAAGTACAGCGGTTGGAATTATTGCAGTCTCTATACCCATAGCCGAAATAATTGGAAGTGCAACTGTAAGAGAACACTTACCGATACAAGAAATATCCTGAATTGTTACTATTCTTTTCATTATTTAACCCTCTTATTTGATATTATTTTAAAAAAGTTTTTATATTATAACATATGTTTGCACCTATTAAAAAGTACAGTTTTTATATTTTCAAGATGTACAGATTTACAAACTGGTGCATACATATATAATTTCATATTTTCATATAAGAAAATAGCATAATATTTCAGGTTGTTCTGAAATATTATGCTATGAAAGTTATTTGTTATATATTGAAAGGAAGATTAAATACCCTTAACGCATTTTTATACATAATATTATTGTAGTCATTCTCGGAAATAAGTTCTTTAAGTTCATTAAAATATTCCTGATAAAGACTACGGTCGCCAGTTTTATTATGGAGATAGGTGTCTTTACCATCTATCGGATTGTCGCTGCCAAAGAATAGCTTTTCTGATGAGGAATTCTTTATAAGAGAAATTGCACTTTTAATTGGTACCCACGCAGTATCACCATATAAATTTGGTAAACTACTTATAAGTTTTATTGCTTTTGAATTATCACTGCCAAGCCCCATATGAGCCATAATAAACTTAACCTTAGGAAACTTCTTTGCTGCGTTATATACAGTGATAGGTTCTGCCTCCTTACAGCCGCCAGTATGGATTATTATAGGTAGATTAAGTTCCTCTGCAAAACGGAGATATTCTTCAACTTCAGGACTATCCGTCGATGTCTTACTATAATAAGGGTGAAGCTTTAGAGCTTTGATTATGTCAAGATTAGCTTTTACAGTATCTTTAATTTCTTGAGTGAGCCTTTCTGTGTGTGGTTTAAACCAAAATGCCACACCTAATTTATTGGGATTTTTTCTTGCTATTTTAATACAATCATTAAGACATTCAAACTGTGATTTCTGCATTTCAATCGGTATCTCTGTTAAATCAGGGTAGTATTCAACAGCATCAATGTTTGAAATAATTGAATAATCAATATTATAAGCTTTCATAGAATATAGAACATCTTCTTCAGATAAATTAAAATCTGATGCCAAACCTATATGAGTATGAATATCAATAATCATATATGCACTTCCTTTAATATTTTATAAAATAATAGCATTTCAAAATGATTATGTCAAATATCGTATGTGAATAATGGCAATTTTTAAAAAGCAAAATAATAAAATATGTTTATATTAAATATATTCTTGCTATATTCTGAGTATATTTATGTCATTTGCTGAACAAATTGCATAAATAAAGCACTTTTTATTTAGTAATAATAGAAATTTTTTCAGCAAAACAGAGAAAAAAGCATTAGTTTTGCTTTGCTTTTTAGCTCTGAATATAGAAAATATATAAAAATTTTCAAATAGATTGACTTTTTATAGTTTAAATAAACTATAATTTTAGCAATGGGTGCGGTAAAGTAAAATAAACTTTACTTGCAAAAAATTTTTTTAACAAGGAGAGAAAAACAATGAAAGTAAAGAAAATCTTAGCAGCATTACTCGTAGCATCTATTTGTTCCACAGCAGCTCTGGCAGGATGTAGCGTTTCTAAAAGTGATAGTACAAGTACAGGAGGAAGCTCAACTGCAAGTAGCACAAATTCCAAGTCATCTTCTAATGAGCCTGTAACTGTTACTATTAAGCAATTTAAGGCAGAAATTGATGAACAGCTTGGAAAAGCTATCGAAAAATATAAGAGTGTAGCTCCAAATGTAACTATTACATATCAGTCAATCGGTGCTGGCACAGATATTGGCACAGTCCTTAAGGCAGATATGTCCGCAGGTACAATGCCAACTATTTTTAATGCTATTGGTCCATCTGAATATGAAGTTTATAAGGATTATCTTGAAGACCTTAGCGACCAACCATGGGTTAGTCACGCAACAAAAGGTTCTCTTGACCTTCTGACAGTTGATGGTAAGGTCTATGGCTTACCAGTTTCAACAGAGGGACTTGGACTTGTTGTCAACAAGAAGATTTTTGACGATGCAGGCATTGATATTTCAAATCTTAAATCTATGAAGGATTTTGATGACGCATTCTCAAAGCTTGATGCAAAAATCAAGGACGGTTCTCTTGCAAATGTAGATAGCTGTAAGAATCTTAAAGCTGTAACAGCCGTTCAGGGTGCAGAAACATGGGTTCTTGGTGACCACGCAGAAAATATTTTCCTCACTCCTGAATTTGAAGGCGACCCATTCAAGGCATATAATTCAAAGACAGTCGAAATGAAATATGCTGATACATACAAAGATTATACTGATATGATGCTCAAATATTCTGAGTTTGCAGACAATAAGAAGGGTGCAGTAACCTATACATATTCAGGTAATGCTATCCCTGATATTTCAACAGGTAAGGTTGCAGTTATTCAGCAGGGTAACTGGGCATACAATGAAATCAATAAGATTGACGAAGAAACAGCTAAAAATCTCACACTTCTTCCTATGCCTATCGGTGGAGATAATCAAGATGCTGCTATGATTTCTATCCTTTCTCAATATTGGACAGTTAATTCTAAGGCAAGCGATGCTGAAAAGACTGCTGCAAAAGATTTCCTTAACTGGCTCTATCAGAGTGATGAAGGTAAGGATATAGTTGTAAATAGCTTTGGATTTATTCCAGTGTTTGATAACTATGGTGACCTCGCACCATCAGACCCACTTTCAAAGGCAGTTGTAGACCTCAGTTCCTCTGGCAAGGTAGTTAACGCAGTATTCAAGGGTACACCTGATGGTTGGGGACAGAATATATTCGGTGCAGCAGTTCAGGCATATATCTCCGGAGAAAAGACTTGGGACGAAGTTGTAAAAACAGCTCAAGATGGCTGGGCAGAAGCTAAAAAATAATTAGTACGAAACAATAAACCGACATAATAAATCTATAATAATTATTAAAAGGGGTGCGGTGGATAGGTCTATCGCGTCCCCTTTTGCTTTTTAAGAAATGGAGGAAACAATATTATGAAACGCTCCAAATTGGGTTTTTGGCTTTTTCTTGCACCATGTTTGATTTCCTTTGCAATAGTAGTTCTAATTCCTACAGTTATAGGTATCTACTATTCATTAACAGATTGGAAAGGTTCAGGAAACGCTAATTTCATAGGTTTTGAAAATTATATTAAGCTTTTTACAAATGATAATTCAAATTTCTGGTATTCTTTTGGTTATACAGCTCTTTTTGCTATAACAGCTGTTATATGTATCAATGTAGTGGGCTTTGCACTGGCACTTCTTGTAACAAAGAAATTCCGTGGAGCAACTCTACTTCGAGGAATATTCTTTATGCCTAACCTTATAGGCGGTTTGCTTTTGGGCTTTGCATGGCAGTTTATCTTTAAGCAGGTTTTTAATGCAATTTATACAGCCACAGGAATGGAATTTTTCCGTAACTGGCTGACAGACAGCACAACAGGATTTTTCGCATTGCTTATAGTTATGGTCTGGCAGATGGGCGGATATATGATGATTATTTATATTGCTGCAATACAGAATATTCCAGACAGCGTTATAGAAGCTTCTGCGATAGACGGTGCAGGTGGCTGGAGAAGGCTCTTTAGCATAACTATTCCTATGGTTGTTCCTGCATTTACAGTTGGTCTTTTCCTTATGCTTTCAAACTCATTTAAGCTTTTCGACCAAAACCTTGCACTAACAAAGGGTGGTCCTAACCACTGCAACGAGATGCTTGCACTAAATATTTATAACTCCGCATTTGTTTCTAACCAAACAGGCTATGCACAGGCTAAGGCTGTAATCTTCCTTATTTCAGTTGCAACAATCTCTATAATTCAGCTTATCGCTACTAAGAGAGCGGCGGAGGTAGAAACATGACAGGTGAAAATAAATTCTTTAAATATCTGAAAATAGTAATAGGCTTTTTAGTAGCGATTTTATTTTTGCTTCCTATTTTTATACTTTTAATGGACTCTTTCAAGAATCAAAAAGGTATACTCACAGATGTTCTGGGTTGGCCAAATCCATTTATATTTGATAACTACCCAAAAGCTATGGAGAAAATGAATTTCTTCAATTCTCTTTTGGAATTCTGTATGGATAACAGTAGTTTCTACAGCTCTGATATTACTATTTTCTTCAATGGCAGCATGGGTTCTTGTCAGATATAAAACAAAAATTTCAAAGGTTATGTTCATTCTTTTTGCAGTCGCACTTTTGATACCTTTCCAGTGTGTAATGCTCCCTCTTATGTCTATTATGGGAAGCAAAGAAATTTTTTCAATAACATTTGGTGATGCAACATTTGCGCTTAACGGTCTTAATATACTTAATCCTTTTGGCTTAGTATTTACTTATCTTGGCTTTGGCTGTAGTATGGCAATTATGCTATATCACGGATTTATAAAAGGGGTTCCAGAGGAGCTTGAAGAAGCTGCTATGATTGACGGCTGTAGTATGTTTAAGACTTTCTGGAAAATAGTATTCCCTCTTCTCTCTCCTATAAACACAACTGTTGCAATTCTTCAGATTATGTGGATTTGGAATGACTATCTCTTACCAAGCCTTGTTCTCAAAGAACAATCATGGTATACACTTCCACTTCAGACAAGTAAATTCTTCAGCACATTTACAAGTAGCTGGGATATTGCGACAGCCGCACTCATACTTTCAATGTTGCCAGTTGTTATCTTCTATCTTATCGCACAAAAAGAAGATTATCAAGGGTGTTGTTGATGGTGCTATTAAATAATAAATTATAAAAAGGAATGAAGCAATTATGATACTCGCAAAGGATAAAGCACCACAGAAAGATTATGATAAAAAAACACGCTATCCTAAGCACAGAATAACTCTATATCTTATGCTTTTTTTACGAAGCCTTTTGGCGTATAATCGGAGCAAATCTTCTATTTATACTTTTTTGTATTCCGATAGTTACAATCCCTGCCGCAATCGGCGGTTTAACAAGAGTTATGAGCCGTTTTGCAAGAGATGAGCAAGCATATGTAATAGACGATTTTATGAAAGGCTTTAAGCAAGAATGGAAGAAAAACACAGCTTTTGCAGCAATTCAGCTTGCATTTATAGCTCTTGCATATGTTGCAATAGGTGTTTACTCAAAGCTGATAGATAATTCTACATTCTCAGCTATTCTTGTAGCGTTGGTTTTGGCGGTTGCGATAATGTTCTTTGCGATTTCCAATTATGTATATGTTATGATAGCGTCTGTTGACCTATCACTTAAGCAGATAATAAGGAATGCTTTGGCGCTATATCTCATAAAACCATTTGGAACTCTTATTACAATGATAGTTCAGGCAGTAATTATATTTGTAGCAATAGGCTACTTTCCAGTAGGATTGTTTCTGCCAATAGTATTTGGTTTCTCAATAATGAGCTTTACAGCGTCATTTAATTCATGGCCACAGATTGAAAAATATGTAATAACCCCTCATAATAAAACGAAAGAAGGAGATTTATAATGGCAGATTTGTCATTCCGCAATATAAAAAAGGTTTATGACGGCAATGTAGTAGCTGTTCACGATTTTAATCTCAATATAAAGGACAAAGAATTTGTTGTATTCGTCGGACCATCAGGATGTGGAAAATCAACCACCTTGAGAATGGTTGCCGGTCTTGAAAGCATTACCGATGGTGAATTATATATAGGTGATACACTTGTTAATAATGTTGCTCCAAAAAGATAGAGATATTGCTATGGTTTTCCAAAAACTATGCACTTTATCCTCATATGACAGTTTATAATAATATGGCTTTTTCAATAAAACTAAGAAAAGTACCTCGTGAAGAAATTGACAAACGAGTTCGAGAAGCAGCAGAAATCCTTGGAATTACTGAGTTCCTGCAAAGAAAGCCAAAGGCTCTCTCAGGCGGTCAGCGTCAGCGTGTAGCTATTGGCCGTGCAATAGTTCGTGACCCAAAGGTTTTCTTGCTTGACGAACCTCTCTCTAATCTCGATGCAAAATTGAGAGCTCAAACAAGAACAGAAATTTCAAAGCTTCATCAAAGATTGGGTACAACATTTATTTATGTTACTCATGACCAAGTTGAGGCTATGACACTCGGTGATAGAATAGTTATCATGAAAGATGGCTTTATTCAACAGGTTGGAACTCCAATAGAAGTATTCCACTTCCCAAGAAATATATTTGTTGCAGGCTTTATAGGAACACCTCAAATGAATTTCTTTGATGCAGAGCTTATTAAAGATGAAAATGGATATTCTGTAAAATTATTAGGTATGGTTATTAGACTTAATGACAAAATGCAAGAGGTTTACACTAAAAATAATGTTAAGTCTATGCCAGTAACACTTGGTGTAAGAGCTGAAAATCTTGCAATAGTACCACAAGGCAGTCAATTATCTGTTGATACTATCGTAGAAGTAAGCGAGATGCTCGGCAACGAAGTTCATCTTCACGCTTATATTGATAATAAGGATACTGCAATTCGTATCCCTGCTCTTGACGCAGATGCCGAATCTATCTTCTATCAACCTGGGGATAAAATTACAGTTGGTTTTAATAACAAGGCATTACATATTTTTGATAAAGAAAAGAAAACAAATCTTTACTATAATGATTAACCTCCTCATATAATGACCTGCCCCAGATTGTGCAGATAATACAAAAAGAATCCATTTGATGTAGAAAATTAAATTTTAAGCAACAAACTGATTTCGTTTTTCAAACGGAGTCAGTTTTGTTTTTATCGAATACAATAGTTATGTAAAAAATCGACATACTCAAACATAAATAGTTTTAATGTGTTCTCTTGTATCTCTTGAAGAAAGTCATTTATCTTTTACCCAAATTTGAATGCTATTCCTTATTATATTCAAAATTTCTTTTTATATAAACAACAATTAATTTTACTTCAAAAAAAAGATAACAGTATTATATAACACTGTTATCTTAGATATCCTATTCAATATATAAATTTATATGATATAATACCAGCTTTCGTCTTGTTCAAGCTCTGCTCTTTCAACAGGATGTTCTGCATCATAATTACAGCTTAATTCTTGATTCTTTATGCTTACTCTTGCTCCAGCTTGAATAGATTTCGTAATGAAAGCATTACCGCCGACAACAACATCTTTGCCAACAACTGTTTCTCCACCAAGAATTGATGCTCCAGAGTAGATTGTTACATTATCTTCAATTGTTGGGTGACGCTTTTTATTTTTGAGTTTTTGTCCACCTCTTGTAGATAATGCACCAAGAGTAACACCTTGATAAACCTTTACATTATCACCTATAATTGTAGTTTCTCCAATAACGATGCCAGTTCCGTGATCGATAAAGAAATATTTCCCGATTTCTGCACCTGGGTGAATGTCTATACCTGTCTTGCTATGGGCATATTCGGTCATCATTCTCGGAATAAGCGGTACAGAAAGCTTATAAAGCTCATGTGCAATTCTATTTATAAATATTGCATATAATCCAGGATATGAAATAATAATTTCCTCTTTATTAAATGCCGCAGGGTCGCCCTCAAATGCTGCTTGAACATCTGTTTCTATATATTCTCTTATATGCGGTATTTTCTTCAGAAATGTAAGGGCAATTTTCTGAGATTCTGCATAAAGGCTGCTTTCGTTGAGGTCTTTGTAATCTTTGGAATATTTAAGCACTAATGAAATCTGCTTACAAAGATTATAGAGAACATCTTCAAGAAGCATGGTAACATTATTCTTTAGAGTATAACTGTGATATGATTTATTCTTGAAGTAGCCTGAAAAAATAATTTTCTGAAGCTTATTTACAATATCAATAACAACCTCTTTATCAGGTTGACTAAAAGTATTGATTTTATCAATAGAACGACCTTTATCATAGTCTGCAATAATATCATCAACTAAGTTTACTATTTCATTTTCTATTGTTGTCATATTGTGCATCTCCAATCTATAAGTATATCTTTTAATATTATACTCTACACTCTATGGTTTTGCAAGCACATAAATTCAAAGGAACAGTGGCTTTGAATGAGTAAACAAAAATGTTAATGAATAAGTAGACGAAAAATGGAGCTGTGAAAAAACAGCCCCAGGTATTTATTTCAAAAATGTTATTAACATTGGCATAGTGATATTAGAAAGCTTTCGTTGACACCTACATAAAAAAAGATTATAATATATCTATGAATTTCATTTAAGAAAGTAGGTTATCCAAATGAAAAGTGATAAGCTTAATAATGGTGTTGATTGGGCTCCAAGAAGGTCGTTGCTCCACGCACTTGGTATGACTAACGAAGAAATCGCACAACCTCTTATTGGTATTGTAAGTTCATATTAACGAAATCGTTCCAGGTCATATGAACATAGACAAAATCGTAGACGCTGTTAAGCAGGGTGTTGCTATGGCTGGCGGTACTCCGGTTGTTTTTCCGGCTATCGCTGTATGTGATGGTATTGCCATGGGACATGAGGGTATGAAATATTCCCTTGTAACTCGTGACCTTATTGCCGATTCAACAGAAGCTATGGCTATGGCTCACGGTTTAGATGCTCTTGTTATGGTTCCTAACTGCGATAAGAATGTTCCTGGCTTGCTTATGGCTGCTGCTCGTGTTAATATTCCAACTATCTTTGTCAGTGGCGGTCCTATGCTTGCTGGTCTTGTTGATGGTTGCAAGAGAAGCCTTTCAAGTATGTTTGAGGCTGTTGGCTCTTATAATGCCGGAAAAATCTCCGCTGAAAAGCTTGAAGAGTTTGAAAATAAAGTCTGTCCAACCTGTGGTTCTTGCTCAGGTATGTATACAGCTAACTCTATGAACTGCCTTACCGAGGTTCTTCGGTATGGGACTTCGTGGCAATGGTACTATCCCTGCTGTATATTCAGAGAGAATTCAGCTTGCTAAACACGCTGGTATGCAGGTTATGGAGCTTCTCCGCAAGGATATTAAGCCTCGTGACATTATGACACTTGACGCATTCAAGAACGCTCTCACAATGGATATGGCTCTTGGTTGTAGTACAAACTCTATGCTTCATCTTCCAGCTATCGCTCACGAATGTGGCATTGAGCTTGACCTTGATATGGCTAATGCAATCAGTGAAAAAACTCCTAACATCTGCCACCTTGCTCCTGCTGGCAGCCACTATATGGAAGAACTTAACGAGGCAGGCGGCATCTACGCTGTTATGAAAGAAATTGACAAGCTTGGCTTGCTCAAAACTGATATTATCACTTGCACAGGCAAAACTGTTGCAGAAAATATCGCAAACGCTGTTAATAAGAATCCTGATATTATCCGTCATTCTGACAATCCTTATTCAAAAACTGGTGGTATTGCAGTTCTTAAGGGCAACCTTGCTCCTGATTCATGCGTTGTTAAGCGTTCTGCTGTTGCTCCTGAAATGCTTGTACATTCAGGCCCAGCAAAGGTTTATGATTGCGAAGAGGATGCTATGGCTGCTATCAATGGCGGTGAAATTGTAGATGGTGATGTTGTTGTTATCCGTTATGAAGGTCCTAAGGGTGGTCCTGGTATGCGTGAAATGCTCAATCCTACATCTGCTATTATGGGTAGAGGACTTGGCAGCACAGTTGCCCTCATCACAGACGGACGCTTCTCTGGTGCTACTCGTGGTGCAGCTATCGGTCATGTATCTCCTGAAGCTGCTGTCGGCGGAAATATTGCCCTCATAAAGAATGGCGATATTATAGACATTGATATTCCTGCAAACACAATCAATGTTCGCCTTTCTGATGAAGAACTTGAAGAACGCCGTAAGGCTTGGACTCCAAGAGAACCTAAAATTACAACAGGCTATCTCGCAAGATATGCTTCTCTTGTAACATCTGGTAACAGAGGTGCTGTTCTCGAGGTTAAAAAAATAATAATAAATTTAAAAAAAAATAACAAAAGTTTCGCTTAGGTCTTTAAACGGATTTAAGCGAAACTTTTTTATTAATATGAATTCTATAAAGATTATAAGTTTAAAATCTACTATGAACCCCTTTATACTAACGGCGACGAGGACGGCGATTTACACCAAGTATTCCGCCAAATGAGCCTGATAAAAGCATTGCCGCAAATCTCATAAGCGTATCAAGATTTATAGAATCTGATGAAATAATTGTTCCTGCAAGTAACACAATTATAAATAAGAGCAGAGCCGATAATGCACCAACAATAATTCCACGAGCCTTGAGTATGCGTGAGGCAAGAAAACCTGCTAAAAATGCCGATATGCAGGAGGATATAATCGCCGCCGCAAATACTGCCGTTTGCGATAAGGATTTCATTTTAAGCACAAAAAATGAACTTAAAAACAACATCAATATCAGCATAACACCACCAAATAATCCGCCAAAAATGACAGCTCTAGCCATAATTTTTATTGTAATTTGTTGCGACTTTTCTTTTCTCAAAAAAAACCTCCCGAAACAATTATATTCTAATTGTATTCAGGAGGTTTTGTTAATATGATATGCTGTTATTATAAAAATTAATTCTCGTTGTTTTTTACCAAAGAATGTTTTCTTTTTCTTAGACTCTTCAGTTTTTTTCAGATTTGGCTTCCTCTTTCTTAGACTCAGGGTTCTTTTTTTCTGTATCAATAGTAGAGATAGCCCATCTTTTGATTCTAAGTCTTGAACGGTCACTTGCTGTTTCAATAACAATAGAGTCATCGTCCTTAATAGAAACAACACGACCCATAATGCCACCAATGGTTGTAATATCATCACCGACTTCAAGGCTGTTTTTCATTTCTTCCTCTGCCTTCTTTTTTTTCTTCTTATTAGGACGGAAGATAAAGAAATAAATAGCAAGAGCAAGGAGAGCATACATACCCAAAAGCATCCAGATTTGACCTGGATTTTGTTGTTGAGCTGCATCTGCGGAAGAAGCAGCATTATCAAGTAAAAAATTAAAATTCATTCTTTTACATTCCTTTCGATTTCAAAAAGTCCAGTGGAATATTTTTTCAAATTTCGCAAAGACTAATAATGATATTATATCAATTTAATCAGTAATATGCAAGTGAAATATGTCAGATTCGTCTGCCTATAATTTCTACATATTCATTATAAAATTTGTCAAATTCGTCATTTTTAAGGGCTTCACGAATTTTAATCATAAGGGTATTGTAGAAATAAATATTATGAATAACTGCCAGTCGCATAGCAAGCATTTCTCCACTTTTGAAAAGATGTCTAAGATATGCACGAGAGAAATTCTTGCAAAGAGGACAATCACACTGTGAATCAACAGGTGAATCATCAAGAGCATATTTCTCGTTGAACATATTCATTCTGCCACTCCAAGTAAAAAGATGTGCGTGTCGAGCATTTCTTGATGGCATAACACAATCGAAAAGGTCAACTCCACGCCTTACAGCCTCAAGAATGTTTACAGGAGTTCCAACACCCATAAGATATCGAACCTTATTTTTGGGAGCATAAGGCTCAACTGCTTCAATTATGCGGTACATTTCTTCTGCACTTTCACCAACAGCAAGACCTCCAATAGCATAGCCATCAAGGTCAAGCTCACTTATAGCTTTCATATGCTCGATTCTTATATCCTCATAGGTTGAACCCTGATTTATTCCAAAAAGCTGTTGTTGTTTATTTATAGTATCTTCTCTTGAATTAAGCTCTGCCATTTTTTTCTTACAGCGAACAAGCCAGCGATAAGTTCTGTCGCAGGAATTTTTTGTATAATTATATTCGGCGGGGTTTTCAATACATTCATCAAAAGCCATAGCAATATCAGAACCGAGATTGGATTGAATAGTCATGCTTTCTTCAGGACCCATGAAAATTCTATGTCCATCAATATGAGAAGAAAATGTTACTCCCTCTTCGGTTATGTTTCTTAGCTTTGCAAGTGAGAAAACCTGAAATCCACCACTATCTGTAAGAATAGGTCCAGCCCAACGGGTAAATTTATGAAGTCCGCCAAGTTTTTTTTAATATTCTCATCACCTGGACGCAAATGTAAATGATAAGTATTACATAGCTGAACCTGACAGCGAAGTTCCTTTAAGTCAAGTGCAGATAAAGCACCCTTTATCGCACCACAGGTGGCAACATTCATAAAACCAGGTGTCTGAACCTCTCCATGTGCAGTTGTAAAAGAGCCAAGCCTGGCAGAACCGTTTGTTTTAATAAGCTTATACATTTGTTTCTGTTCTTCCTTTATTTTCGTTTCCGTCAGTAGAGAATTTAAGAGGATTATTGTCCTTGTCTACAAGTGCAGTCATCTTGTTGCCGTCAAAAACGGCAAGTGTACCAACAGGCATACAAAGAATACGAACAGAAAGTGGTCTGAATTTTAGAAGCTCGCAAGTCTGAATTTCAGCATAATCACCAGGCTCATGCTGAGATTCGTCATCACCCATAACGCCAAGATACCAGCCAGAATCATCAGCATTCTCAGGCTCTGAGCGTGAAAAATAAACATCTTTTGCAGTAAGAGCATCTTTAAGCACGAGCATTTTATGCTTAAAGGTTATAGGCATAGTGCCTGGAACAACCTGTATACCAGCTGTGTGCATAGCCTCGCTCTGAAAATTTTGCACCATAAGCGGTATTGTAAGATTATTTGTCCTTGTATTATGTGGGTCACGATGAAAATCAGGAGCAAGAATATCCCAATAATCATCTTCTTTCTTAAAATAATAATAAGACCAACCTGCACAAAGAGTAAAATCCTCATTAAAAATATCCTTCTGAGAATTGAGCTGAGCTATAACTTCAGCCAAAGAACGAACAGCATTTTCAAGTTTTTCTTCACAAGTCAAATGTACTGTTTTATCAGCAATCTGTACAATATAAGTTCTCATAATAGGCATCTCATTTCTGTATAAATTTTATTCTGAAATTGTTTAATTTTCATTAGAATTCCACTTCTAAATATAACAAATTGAATAGATAAAGTCAACTGCTGACAAATAAAGTTTTTGCCTAATAAATAAAAAAGATTGCAAATTGCGTATAAAAAGCTCGAGTTAGGGTTGACAAACTAAAATAGAGGTGCTATTATAAATTCGGTTAGAATACACTAACTTATCTGATGTCAAAGGAGATTTAACTAATGAGTTATTTAGAAATTGAAAAAGTTATCGGAAGAGAAATTCTTGATTCAAGAGGAAATCCAACAGTAGAAGCAGAGGTTACTCTCACTGACGGTACCGTTGCAAGAGGCACAGCTCCAAGCGGTGCATCAACAGGAGAATTTGAGGCATTAGAGCTTAGAGATGGCGATAAATCAAGATACCTCGGCAAAGGTGTTTCTAAGGCAGTAAATAATATAAATACAGTTATAAACGATGCTATCAAGGGACTTAATGCTTCTGATATTTATGCAGTTGACGGAGCTATGCTCAAGGCTGATGGCACAAAGGATAAATCTAATCTCGGTGCTAATGCTATTCTTGCGGTTTCTATTGCAACAGCAAGAGCAGCAGCAACAGCTATGGATATTCCACTTTATAGATTCCTTGGCGGTATCTCAGGCAACCGTCTTCCTGTTCCTATGATGAACATTCTCAATGGTGGTGCTCATGCAGCTAACATAGTTGATGTTCAGGAATTTATGATTATGCCTGTTGGTGCTCCAAGCTTTAAAGAAGCACTCCGTTGGTGTGCAGAAGTTTTTCACGCACTCGCAGCACTTCTCAAATCTAAGGGTCTTGCAACATCTGTTGGCGATGAAGGCGGTTTCGCTCCTGACCTTGCAAGCGATGAAGAAGCTATTCAGTACATTCTGGAAGCTGTTAAGAATGCAGGTTATGAACCAGGCAAGGATTTTATGATTGCTATGGATGCAGCCTCCAGCGAATGGAAAGGCGAAAAGAAGGGTGAATATATTCTTCCAAAGGCAGGTACAAAGTTTACATCAGCAGAACTTATCGAGCATTGGAAAAAGCTTGTTGAGAAATATCCTATCGTATCTATAGAAGATGCTCTTGACGAAGAAGACTGGGAAGGCTGGAAACTTCTTACAGCAGAGATTGGCAACAAGGTTCAGCTTGTTGGTGATGACCTCTTTGTAACAAATACAGAAAGACTCAAGAAAGGTATTGACAATAAGTGTGGTAATTCTATCCTCATTAAGCTTAACCAAATTGGTTCAGTTTCTGAAACACTTGAAGCTATCAAAATGGCACATAAGGCTGGTTACACAGCAATTTCTTCACACCGTTCAGGCGAAACAGCAGATACAACAATCTCAGACCTTGCTGTCGCTCTTAATACTTGCCAAATCAAGACAGGTGCTCCAAGTCGTTCAGAAAGAGTTGCAAAGTATAATCAACTCCTCAGAATCGAAGAGGAACTTGGCGAAAGTGCAGTATACCCAGGTATCTCCGCATTCAGCTTCAATAAATAATATAATCTTTCTAATATCCCCATTATCTATAAAACATCTACGCTAAATTTATTTTGAAGTAAATCCAAAAGTTTAGTAAAATTAAATATTAAATTATTAGCGAATGAGTTTGGTATTATGCCGAACTCATTCCTTTTAGTTTAAGGTAATTTTTCGTTGTAGCAGTCAATATATTTCTTTAACTCATCAATAAGGATATTAATATTTTCAAGCCCTTCACTATAAGAAGATTAAATAAATTTGTATTTAATACACTTATTTTTTTAAATATATAAATTGCAGAAAAATGATGACTTTTACTGAATATAATGGTATAGTATTCGTGTATGTATTTTATATAATAAAAGGAGTATCTTTAAAATGATTAGCAACATACACCATAGCAAAAACGGTCTTAATATTATAATAGTGGGCTGTGGAAAAGTTGGTGCAGCTCTCGTAGAGCAATTAGTAAGAGAAGGTCACGATATAACCATAATAGACAAAAATCCACAAAAAATTCAAAACTATACAAATCTTTATGATATTATGGGGATTGTTGGAAATGGTGCAAGCTATAGCGTTCAGCAAGAAGCTGGAATAGAAAATACTGACCTTATAATTGCGGTTACTGGTTCAGACGAACTTAATTTACTCTGCTGTACCATAGCAAAACAAGTTGGTAATTGCTCAGCTATTGCACGAGTAAGAAGTCCTGAATATAGTGAAGAAAGTAATTATCTCCGAGAACGACTTGGTCTTGCTATGATTATAAATCCCGACCTTGAAACTGCTAAAGAGGCTACACATATACTCTGCCTCCCTACCGCTCTTGAGGTTAACTCTTTTGCCCATAACCAAGCTCAACTTATTAAAATTCAGATTCCAGAAAGTAATTTCTTAGATAATAAGTCTATTGCACATATCAGCAAAAGTTTAAATGCTAAATTTCTGATATGTGCAATAGAACGAGATGGAAAAATTATTATTCCATCAGGTAATGTAACCCTTCATAAAGGAGATAAGATTTCTTTTGCTGCTACAAGACGAGAAACTATAAATTTCTTAAAGCAAATAGGCTTCAGAACAAATCAGGTTAAGGATACTATGATTATAGGTGGCGGAAAAACCGCTTTTTATCTTGCAAAAATTTTAATTAATATTGGAATTTCGGTAAAGATTATAGAACAAAACAAAGAACGCTGTGAGGAACTCAGCATACTACTCCCTAAAGCAACTATAATAAATGGTGATGGTACAAACGAAGAACTTCTAAAAGAAGAAGGTATTTCCACTTGTAAATCATTCATACCGCTCACTGGCATTGATGAAGAAAATATTTTCTTGACTCTTTACGCAAGCAAAATTTCTAATGCTAAGGTTATAACAAAAATAAATCGTAATGCTTTTATGAATGTTATAGATGACCTAAATCTTGGCAGTATTCTCTATCCTAAGTACATAACCTCTGAAACAATCGTTGCATATGTTCGTGCAAAGAAAAATTCGATAAATAATAGCAATATAGAAACTCTCTATCATATGTTTAATTCTCAGGTAGAAGCTATTGAATTTAGCATATATGAACCTTCAGCTGTTACTGATACTGAAATTATGAACCTAAATCTAAAAGATAATATCTTAATCGCATTTATAAATAGAAATGGCGTTATAACTATTCCAAGTGGTCAGGATTCTATCCATGTTGGAGATACTGTTATGATAGTTACTACTCATACAGGCTTTAATGATATTCAGGATATTCTAAAAGATTAAAGGTTATATTTTTGATAACAGGAAGGTATTTATAATGAACACTTCGATTATACGATATATCTTAGGCTTAGTTCTGAAAATGGAAGCCGCATTGATGATTCTTCCATGTATAGTTGCTCTTGTGTATGGAGAATATAAAGGCTTGCTCTCTTATTTATCTGTTTTATGTATATGTGCTATTATTGGATTTATCTCAACACATAAAAAACCTGAAAGCCATGTTTTTTATCTGAAAGAGGGTTGTGTAGCTACTTCTTTAAGCTGGATAATTTTAAGTATAATGGGCTGTCTGCCCTTTGTTATAACTCAAGAAATACCGTCATTTACGGACGCTCTGTTTGAAACTATATCAGGCTTTACTACTACGGGTGCAAGTATTCTTTCTGATGTAGAATCTCTCTCCTATTGCAATATATTTTGGCGAAGCCTTACTCACTGGATAGGCGGTATGGGGGTTTTAGTGTTTCTTCTTGCGATTATCCCATTGAGTGGCGGTTCTAACTTTAATCTTATGAGAGCAGAAAGCCCTGGTCCATCTGTGGGTAAGCTTGTTCCTAAGATTAAAACAACTGCAAGACTTCTTTACATAATATATATAGGAATGACATTTATAGAAATTATACTTCTGATTGCAGGTCAAATGCCTATCTTTGATGCAATAACTACATCTTTCGGAACTGCTGGTACTGGTGGCTTTGGCATAAAGAATGATAGTATTACGAGTTATTCTCCATATATACAATGGGTTGTTACTATATTTATGATTCTCTTTGGTGTTAATTTTAATGCTTACTACTTTATGTTACTTAAACAATGGAAAAAGAGCTTTGCTTATGGAGGAAGTAAGATATTATTTTATAATTATAGGTATTTCTACGGCTATAATCTTCTTTAATATTCTTAATCTTTTCCCAAATGCTTTTGACGCATTAAGACATGCCACTTTTCAGGTTGGCTCTATCATTACAACAACAGGTTTCTCATCTGTTGACTTCGATATATGGCCTGAAACATCAAAAATTATACTTGTACTACTTATGTTTATAGGTGCTTGTTCGGGAAGCACTGGTGGTGGTATAAAGGTATCTCGTATTATGATATTAATTAAAACAGTAGTTAAAGAGCTTAATTCCTATATTCACCCACGAAGTGTGCGAAAAATTAAGATTGATGGCAAACCTGTTGAACATGATGTTGTTCGTGCAACTAATGTATATTTTATTACATTTATGGTTGTTTTTGCATTTTCAGTGTTTGCTATTTCTTTTGAAAATATAGGCTTGGTTACATCGTTTACTGCTGTTACTGCAACAATCAATAACATAGGTCCGGGCTTAGAGCTTGTTGGTCCTACTCAGAATTTTTCAGTATTTGGTCCATTCTCAAAATATGTTCTTATGTTTGATATGCTCGCAGGAAGACTTGAACTTTTCCCACTGCTTATATTATTCCACCCGAGTGCTTTAAAAGATATGGTTAAAAAAAGTAATAACTATTAATATTCAGAAAGCTTGTCTGAATAAACAGACAAGCTTTTTTGTACTTAATATAGCTCAGGAGCAGACTTGTTTTGGTTTGTCAAATTGTCTTATTATAGTGATATTATAAATAGAATTATAGAAATTATTTGCCCTATATAATTTTTGTTGACAAATAATTAAATAAAAAGTATAATATAACACATAATCATCTAAGGGTACAATGATTTCAAAATATGAATAATTGAAACACAATTATTTAAACAAACAACATATTAAAGGAGATTTTAATAATTATGAAAAAAATAATGATTGGTCTTTTGGCCGTAATAATGACAATGTCAATTTGTGCATGTGGCAACGATACAAACACTTCTTCAAAGGAGTCAAAAACAGAATCATCAGTTTCGGCAAGTAACAGCTCCTCAAACAAAAAAGAGTTGATATATGATTCAACTGAAGCTTTCAATTATTCAGAAGTTGACAGTGGAATTAGTATAATTGGATTCACGAACTATGATTATGTTGAATATGACAAAATCATAGTACCAAGTGAAATAGATGGAAAAAAAGTTGTTGGAATCGGTGATGATAAGAAAGATTATTATGTTTTTGGAGCTGTCTTTGGAAACTGTGAAGTTGTAATTCCTGATACGGTTACTTATATTGGTGATTATGCTTTTACGGGTGCAAAAGGATTAGTAAAGCTATCCGGCGGCGAGAATTGCAAGAAAATTGGCGAGTATGCGTTTATGAACTGCGTAAACTTAGCTGAGGTTACATTCTTGGATAACGTCACTGATTTAGCTGATAACGCGTTTGCCGGCTGTACAAAATGGGAAAGTCTGCATTCATAAGTGTCGCTCTATGCTTAGAAGAATTCATAGTTACATCGTTTACTGCTGTTACTGCAACAATCAATAACATAGGTCCGGGCTTAGAGCTTGTTGGCCCTACTCAGAATTTTTCAGTATTTGGGTCATTCTCAAAATATGTTCTTATGTTTGATATGCTCGCAGGAAGACTTGAACTTTTCCCACTGCTTCTATTATTCCACCCGAGTGCTTTAAAAGATATGGTTAAAAAAAGTAATAACTATTAATATTCAGAAAGCTTGTCTACATAAACAGACAAGCTTTTTTTGTGCTTAATATTGAAAAATCGACTTGCAAATAATATAATATATTAAAAAGCAATGGCGGTGAACTTATGGAAAAATTAAAATTTCTTGAATGTTTATCTAAGCAGTACCCTAATATAGACAGTGCAGCAACCGAAATTATAAATTTGCAGTCAATTCTTAATCTTCCTAAGGGTACAGAGCATTTTTTTCTTTCGGATATTCATGGCGAATATAAAGCTTTTTCTCATGTACTGCGTAATGGTTCGGGAGCGGTTATGAAAAAAATTGATGATGTATTCGGTGATACACTTTTCGATGACCAAAAGGAAGATTTAGCATCACTGATATATTATCCCTCTGAAAAATTGCAGTATATTAAATCTATTGGCAAAGCAGATAGCAGCTGGTATCGTACAACATTATATAGACTTGTTTCTGTCTGTCAAATTGTTTCGTCAAAGTATACTCGTTCTAAAGTGCGAAAGGCTATGCCTGAAAATTTCAGATATGTTATTGAGGAACTTATAACTGAGAAAAAAGAAGTCCTTAATAAAAAAGCTTATTACGATGAGATTATAAATACAATTATAGAAATTGGTTGTGCTGATGATTTTATCGTCGATATATCAAACCTTATTCAAAGACTTGTTATTGACCATTTGCATATTATAGGCGATATTTACGATAGAGGCTATGGTTCTCATTTTGTTATGGATAGCCTTATGAGCTACCATTCTCTTGATATTCAATGGGGAAATCACGATGTACTATGGATGGGTGCTTTTGCTGGTCAAACCGCTTGCATTGCTAATATAGTAAGAACCAGTTTGCTATATGATAATCTTTCTGTGCTTGAAAATGGTTATGGTATCAGTATGATGCCTTTAGTGCTTTTTGCAATGGAAACATATGCAGATGATTCCTGTACACAATTTGCTATTCGCAGTAGGCATAGTAATGATATGGATACTCAAACCAAGCTTGCTATGAAAATGCAAAAAGCAATAACTATCATTCAATTTGTTAAGCTCGAAGGGCAGTTAATCAAGAAACACCCTGAGTATAAAATGGATAACAGATGTCTGCTTGATAAAATTAATCTACAAAACGGCACTGTTACTATTGACGGAAAAGAATATGATATGCTCGATTGCAATTTTCCTACAATCAGCTTAGATAATCCATATAAGCTTACAGACGAAGAACAGCTTGTTATAGACAAGCTTGCAAGCTCCTTTATGCACTGTTCAAAACTAAAAAAGCATATTAATCTATTACTGCAAAAAGGAGGTTTATATAAAGTATGCAACGATAATCTCTTATTTCATGGCTGTATACCTATGAATAGTGATGGCACTTTCAGAATGATAAATCTTTTTGGCAAGGATTTATGTGGAAAAGATTTATATAACCAACTCGAACGCTCTGCAAGAAAAGCCTTTTTCGCTGTTGATGAGGAAGAAAAACAACTTGGCAGAGATATTTTATGGTTTTTGTGGAATGGTCCAGATTCTCCTTTATATGGCAGAGATAAAATGACTACCTTTGAAAGATATTTTGTTGAGGATAATGAAACGCATAAAGAAGTCAAAGATATTTATTATCAGCTTATAAATGATGAAAATATAGTAAATAAAATTTTTAAGATGTTTGGTATAGAAAGCGAAAATGCTCATATTATAAACGGTCATGTTCCTATTCATCATATGGAGGGCGAAAGTCCTATTAAATGTAATGGCAAGGTTATTATTATTGATGGCGGTTTCTCTCAGCCATATCATAAAGTAACGGGCATAGCGGGATATACTCTGATTTATAACTCCTATGGACTTATGCTCACAGCTCACGAGCCTTTTAAATCAGTAGATGATACTATCCGAAATGGCATAGATATGCAGACAAACCGTGTTGCGTCGGAAGTAAGTCAAAAGCGTATACTTGTCGGAGATACTGATAATGGCAAAGAAATAAGAGAAAATATAAAAGATTTAAAAGAGCTTATTCAAGCATATAGAAATGGTGCTATAAGGCAAAATCAAAGATCTTAAAATTAAAAGAGCAAACTTAGTTTTATCTAAGCTTGCTCTTTTTACTTACTCTAAAAACTGGTATTTGTCAAGTAGATGTATCAAAAAGTAGCTACACCTGGAACTTATTATATTACTTAATAATCAACCACCAACTCTGATAGCTGTATAAACTGTCCCATCAGACCCTATAGCGTATGCGGCAGTCACAGAGTGACTGCCTGCGTTCATCAAAATGGCTCTATGCTCAGGAGAATTCATATAGCCCTGAATATGTCTTCTTAAAGCCTGTTCTATTGTGTCTCCATCATGCTTAGTGCTACCAACACAAGAACAACCAACACCATTACCATGTGTAGCATAACCCATATCAGCCATCTTCTGTGCTCCTTCGAGTGGTTCTCGTATCTCAGCACCTCTGTAAGGATCAAAATTACCATTAGAGTCAAAATAACCTGAATCAAAAGTCCATGGCTCTTCATTATAATCCTGCTGTAACAAATCAGCTGTCCACTCAAGTTTACCCAAGCCTTCTTTTGCTCTTTCCGCATTGATGAGGTCAACGAGATTTACACTGCTGAAGCTATCCATACCCCTATAAGAATAAACAGCCTTCCTTGCACCTGTTATCTTGTGACCACCTGAAGTAGATGAACCTTGGACTTTTGCAATAGTCTTAGATTCTGTCTTACCACAAGAACTGCAAGTACGCTGTTTCCTACCCTCTGAAGAAGTTGTAGCTTTCTTGACAGTTTTCCAATCAGACCATCTGTGACCAGTAGCATCTGTATAACTGTCAGTATAACTTGCACCGCAAGAACAGGTGTGGACTGTATAACCACCACTTGTACAAGTAGCTTTTACAGTCTTTGATGAATAACTGTGACTATGTGATGGTGTAGAACTTGAACTGCCACTTGACGGCTTAGAACTGCTATCGTTACTTGGCACTTTAGAATTACTACTGGAATTTGTTGAAGTATTTGATGATTTTGAGGTTTCATTTGGTTTACTTGATGAATTTGAGTTTTGAGTTTCTTTTTTGGAATTTTCTGCTTTTGAATTTTGAGAATCACTACTTACATTTGAATTTATACTGCTTTCTATATTACTTTTTTCGGAGATTTTGCTTTCTGATGAATTGTCAAAGCTACTCTCTAATGAGGTATTATTAACCGTATTTTCTGATGAATTTTCGATTTGTGCATTAGTTGGAGCAGTTTCTGATGAACTACAAGCCGACACTGCAAGAACCATTGCAATAACTAATGTAATAACCGTTGCAAGCAAAATCGAGGAAAATATAATTTTCTTTTTCATAGCTTGTCATTCCTTTTTGGCTACATTTTATTTTATACTTTCATTATAACATATTTATTGGACATTGCAAGTAAAAACTTTATTTTTAATAAAATATTTTTCGCAAATTTTAATTTATATCAATAAACCCACTCTTGCTTTGTAGGTATAAATCCACCTATATCAAAAAGTCTTTTGTTTGAAAGTGAAATTAGATTTATACCATAATTCAAAGCAAAGGCTTTTATATCATCATAGTTTTTATGAACCTTTACATCGCCACAAAATGCAAGAATATCATCAGAAAGCTTTCCGCAAGAACCTCCGATAAAGCCATAATTGTAGTCTTCTATTTCGATATATCCACTCTCTATTTTAAGTACATCAATGCTATTTTCAATACAAGCCTTGTATATTCCGTTATCTGAGGTTATAACGGCATTTTCTGCAACAACAGCAGTCGAACAGCGAGCATAACCTTGCTTAACTGAAATAATTTTAATAGAATTTTTCTTGCAATATTCTATAAGCTTATCATCAATAAATGATTCACGACATATCATTTTATCTCCTAAAATTACAGCATTAAGTGCTGTACAGCTTGGATACTTGCCAAAAATTATTTTTTTTGAAAGCGAAACATTATAGCCGAGAAAGCTTAATTTATCCGCAAGAACAGTATTATTTTTAGCGACAAGCAAATTATCATTGCACAAATGAATTATTGAAATATCGGTATGATACTTTTCAACACCACATATTTCAGAAAGCATATCAGATTCTATTATAGAAATTCCGAGCCTTTTTAAGCTCATCTATAACAAACTTATATCTACCAGAAACTATAAGCTCCGAAACATTAAATTTCGGAAGATTTGGTTTTTCTACAAAAATTGATTTATTCATTAGACTAACCACCAATCAAAAAAGCTACGGTCTTTGCTTAATTCAAAGCAACCGTAGCTTTTTTATTATAAGTGCATTACACGGTCTTTAATCTCCTGTGTACGACCTTGATTCCAATATTGTGTGCCTATGTATCCACAAGTTCTTCTTGCAACATTCATCTTAGATTGGTCACGGTTGTGACAATGTGGGCATTCCCATACGAGCTTGCCGTCCTCATCTGTAACAATCTGAATTTCTCCGTCAAAGCCACACACTTGGCAATAATCGCTCTTTGTGTTTAGTTCTGCATACATAATATTATCATAGATGAACTTAATAACATCAAGAACAGCCTCAATATTCTGCTGCATATTAGGAACTTCGATATAGCTTATGGCACCGCCTGTTGAAAGTGCTTGGAACTTTGATTCAAAGCTAAGTTTTGTAAAAGCATCTATATCCTCTGTTACATGAACATGATAGCTATTCGTTATATAGTTTCTGTCTGTTACACCCTCGATAATTCCAAAACGCTTTTGCAAGCACTTTGCAAATCTATATGTTGTGCTTTCGAGAGGTGTTCCATATATACCAAAACCAATATTTGTTTCTTTCTTCCAACGCTCGCAAGCCTCATTCATATGCTCCATAATTTTTATCGCAAATGGAGTTGCTGACGGGTCTGTGTGAGATTTGCCTGTCATATACTTTACACACTCACAAAGTCCTGCATAACCAAGAGATATTGAAGAATAACCTCCATATAAAAGCTTATCTATCGGTTCTCCCTTTTTCAGACGAGAAATTGCACCATACTGCCATAAAATAGGTGCCGCATCTGAAAGCGTACCTTTTAATCTTTCATGACGGCACATAAGTGCATCATAGCAAAGCTCAAGACGCTTATCAAAAATATCCCAGAATTTATCAACATCTCCGCCTGATGAAAGTGCTACATCAACGAGGTTGATTGTTACAACGCCTTGATTAAATCTGCCGTAGAACTTATAGTTTCCATTTTCGTCCTTCAAGGTGAAAGACAGGAACGGCAGCCCATAACAGGAAAGCAGTTACCCTCTTTAAGCTCTTTCATCTTCTTTTCGGAAATATAATCAGGAACAAGACGCTTTGCTGTGCATTTTGCAGCAAGCTCTGTGAGGTAATAATATTCTGAACCCTTTTCTATATTATCTTCCTCAAGGACATATATAAGCTTTGGGAATGCAGGTGTAATCCATACGCCCGCTTCATTCTTAACGCCCTCATAACGCTGACGAAGTGTTTCCTCAATAATCATTGCGAGGTCACGCCTTTCAGTAGCATTCTTAGCTTCATTAAGATACATAAATACTGTTACGAAAGGTGCCTGACCATTTGTGGTCATAAGAGTTACAACCTGATATTGGATAATCTGAACACCACGCTTGATTTCTTCACGAAGTCTGCGTTCAACAATATTTGAGATAACCTCCTCATCAAGTTTTCCATGAAGTTCTTCTACTTCTCTGAGAACATCTTTGCGGATTTTATTTCTTGAAACCTGTACAAATGGTGCAAGATGTGCAAGGCTAATACTCTGACCGCCATACTGACTACTTGCAACCTGAGCTATAATCTGTGTCGCAATATTACAAGCTGTTGAAAAACTATGTGGTTTTTCGATGAGTGTACCAGAAATAACTGTTCCATTCTGAAGCATATCCTCAAGGTTGACAAGGTCGCAGTTGTGCATATGCTGTGCATAATAATCCATATCGTGAAAATGAATTATACCTTCCTCGTGGGCTTTTACAATCTCTTTTGGCAAAAGCAAACGCTTTGAAATATCCTTACTGACCTCACCTGCCATATAGTCACGCTGAACGCTATTGACGGTGGGGTTTTTATTTGAATTTTCTTGCTTAACCTCTTCGTTATTACATTCTATAAGGCTAAGAATCTGATTATCAGTAGTATTTGCCCTTCTTACAAGAGTACGGTTATAACGATACTTAATATATCGTTTAGCAACCTTAAAAGCACCTTGCTCCATAATCTTTTGTTCAACCATATCTTGAATTTCTTCAACACTTGAGGCACGGTTTATAGAGCTGCATTTTTTGCTCAACAGATGCAGCTATTCTGACAATCTGTTCACGAGAAAGCTCTTGGGAGGAATCATCTGCATTATTTGCTTTTGTAATTGCTGAAATAATTTTAGTTATATCGAAAACGACCTCTGTACCATTACGCTTAATAATTTTCATTTTAAATACTCCCTTAAAAATCGCAATAAAAAAAAGCCTGCTTACAAAACAGGCTTTCAGATATAAATCTAAGATATTCCCCTGCTTGTGATACAATATATAGTAGCACAATTAGAGAAAGCTGTCAATATATAGTTTTAACAAATTTTGATAAACCACAAAATGTAGAGTACCTTAATCAAAATGCGAACACAAATAACTATACAACAAATTTCGCTAAATAATTTTACTTCAAAGAAAATTAAAAAATAAATCTTAAATTTAAAACTCTTGATAGAAATAGTTTATTTAACAAGTTTATATTTGTAATTATTCAGTCATCGAAATAAAAGCACTCAAACCTCCACGCTTACCGTTTGTTGCTCTATGCGAAAATAGAAGGTCGCTATTGCATTTTGTGCAAAGGTCACTAACAAGAATATTTTCGGGCAATAAGCCCGCACTAAGCAAAGTTCTGCGGTTTACTTCCTTTAAATCGACTATGTGTTTTCCCCTGCCAAGTGATTTTGTAAAATATGCTGGACGCAAATCTATCATTGAGGCAAATTTCTCATAAACAGGTGTATCCACCTCGTAACAGCAACCACCTATCGCAGGACCTACAACTGCTATAATATCCTCTGGGTCGCAGCCGTATTCCTCTGTCATTCGCTCAACTGTGACCTGCCCCATTCGGCTTGCTGTACCTCTCCAGCCTGCGTGTGAAGTTGCGATAACATGCTTTTCAGGGTCAGCAAAAAGAAGCGGTGTACAGTCCGCATAATGCGTTACAAGCGTAACATTAGGCTCATTAGTCATAAGGCCGTCCACGCTGAGCATATCCTTAGGACGCTCAATTCCTATGCCACAATCCGCAGAAGTAACCTTGCGTACAAAGGTATGATGGTCCTGTGCAGAGCTTACAAGTGTTGAATAATCTAAGCCTACTGCATCGCACATAAGCTTATAATTCTTTCTGACATTTTCGTCAGAATCTCCTCTGCCGAATGCAAGGTTCATAGAATTAAATTCGTTATCACTAACACCGCCGATGCGTGTAGAAAATGCGTGCTTAACAAAGTCCAATTCAGAAAGATTTGGAAATGTTAAAAAGGCAACTCCGTTCACAAAATTTAAATTTGTATTATTGCTCTTGAATATCACATTCATTCTCCTAATACGATATTTGCAATATTTCGCAAAAAGTGTTATAATAGGTCGATAGATAGACAATAATACGCACTTTGGCGTTTATTTAAGATAAGGAAGATGATATTTATGATTAACCTAAATAATATAAAGCTGCCCTTTCAGAAAAAGCTTTTCGGCAACAATATTGAGCCAAAGTGCGAATATTGCTGTTTCGGTCGAGTTAAAGATGATGGAACTATTCTTTGTTACAGTGGCTCAACACCTCAAGAGGGCGGTTGTAAGAAATTTAAGTATGACCCTCTCAAGCGTGAACCGAATAAGCTCCCCCCTCTTCAGAAATACTCTCCCGAAGACTTTATGTTATAATTAAATTTTGGGCTTAATCCTTGTCTGCATCTGCGAAAACCTCATCAAGATGAGATGTGCAGTGTGGGCAGCGTGTAGCCTTAATATCAATCTCTGTCATACAGAAAGGACAAGTCTTGACGGCAGGCTCTTCTGCCTCCTCAGGCTTGTTTTTCTTTCCAAGCTTTGATAAAGCATTAAGTCCCTTAACAAGCAGAAAGATAACAAATGCCATAATGATGAAATTGATAACCGCTGTTAAAAACGAACCATACTTCACACTTACGCCGAAAATTTCAACAGACAAATCTGATAAATCTGTTTTTGCGACAAGTCCTATCAAAGGTGACATAATATCCTTTACCAGCGAATTAACTATCGCCTGAAATGCTGCACCTATGATAACACCAATTGCAAGGTCCATTACACTTCCACGAAGTGCAAATTCTTTAAATTCTTTAAAAAACTTTTTCACAGTATATCATACCTCTGAGTTTATGGGCGAGTAATATTCGCCCTTTATTTTTATACAAATTGGCGGCTAAGGCTGTCTACTGCATCATCGAAGTCTGCACGAGTTACAAGCACAGAAATTTGTGATTCACTTGTTGTGATAAGCATAATCTGTACATTTGCCTCAGCTAAGGTCTTGAATACCCTTGCAGCGACACCAGGAGCATTCTCCATAGCAACATCAACTATAGAAATAATGCAGTTTCCGCTCGAAACTATTGGCTTTACAGAGCCATCTTTGAGCTTAGATGTATACTCAACAGTTTTGATAAAATCATCGTCCTTGACAGTAAAGGCAAGAACTGAACGGTTACTTTTTTCTGAAAGTGAAATCATATTTACATCTACAGAAAGTTCTGCAATTTTTCCGAATACCTCACCTATAAACACCATATCACTCGGTACATTCATAAGTTTAATCAAGGTGACATCTTCACAGGTCTTAATAACAGGGTTAAATTTACTCAAAATAAACAGCTCCTTTCAAGTTATAACATTATAAAATTATGATTTAGTTTTGTGCAGAAAGCAAGTCACTCATATCGTACATTCCAGCAGACTGACCGTTCATATATACTGCCGCATTAACTGCTCCAACTGCAAAAACTGACTTTGAACGGGCAGAATGACTTATTGTGAAAAGCTCATCTGTACCTGCAAAAAGTACTTCGTGTTCGCCGACAATATTTCCACCACGAACAGCGTGGATGCCGATTTCACGCTTATCACGCTTTTTTCTGTATGCGTGGCGGTCATAAACATACTGTGCGTCATTTTTTGCGTACTCTGTTATTGCATCAGCTATCATAAGCGCTGTACCACTCGGTGCATCAAGCTTTTGGTTATGATGTTTTTCGATAATCTCTATATCAAAGCTTTCACCAAATACCTTAGCAGCTTTTTTGGAAAGTTCGATTAGAAGATTTATGCCGAGTGACATATTTCCTGAATAAAAAATAGCAATTTCCTTTGAAGCTTCCTTAATCTGTGCAACCTGTTCAGGACTATAACCTGTTGTGCAAATTACAGCAGGCAACTTCTTTTCAATGCAATATGCAAGCATATCATCAAGGCAGACAGGATTAGAAAAGTCGATTACTACATCGGCAGCTTCTGATATTTCTGCAAAACCGCTGTATACCGGAAATCCTAAGCCTTCTTTTTTTGCAATATCAACACCTGCAACAATTTCACAATCGGAACGATTATCAACAGCAGCAGCAATAGCTGCTCCCATCTTTCCGCAAGCTCCACAAAGAACTATCTTTGTCATCGTTTACACATCCTTTTATTTAAAAATCATAGTAAGCTAACACACTTCCCAAAAGAAACTTAAAAGTTTCGCTCGAGCCTTTTCTACACCAGCTTTGCTGGTGAAAGCTGCTCGCAGGGTTGAGGGACGGAGTCCCTCATGGGTTTTAAGGGCAACGCCCTTAACATTCTTTACTTCTGAGCGGCGGACTTTGTCCGCCGCTCAATTTTTTGTGTAAGCAACATTAGTCAAAAGGGGCGGACAAAGTCCGCCCCCATTAGGGGAGAGCAAGAGATGTTAAGGGCTTCGCCCTTAAAACCCACCAAAGGCTCTGCCGTAGGTGACTACCTTTGGAAACCGCAAGCCTTTAAAAAGGCTTGACCTAAACTTTAAGTATCTTAGAGAAGTACATTAACTTATCGGTAGTTTAGTTCTCCGCATGAATAAACTTCCCAATCCGCATATTGACAGCGGCGGCTCGCCGCTTAAATAAGGCCGTATTCAACGAGAGTCTTTCTCAATGCCTCGTGACCGCTTTCGCTCATAGCAGTAAGTGGCAAACGACAATCTCCGCAGTTGAAGCCGAACATATTCATAGCTTCCTTAATCGGAATAGGGTTGACATCTGAGAAAAGCATATCCATAAGCTTAATGTATTTTTTCTGCATCTCAAATGACTTCTTGAAATCACCTGCAAGTGCAGCAGCTACAAGCTCGTGGCTTTCCTTAGGGCAGATATTTGCAAATACGGAAATAACACCCTTACCACCCATAGCTGTAATTGTGAAAGCCTGACTATCCTCGCCTGAATATATATCAAGGTTATCTCCGCAAAGAGCCATTGTGCGTACAAGTGCTGATGTATCGCCGTTAGCTTCCTTTGTAGCCTTGATATTTGGGTGCTTGGAAAGCTCGTAATATGTTTCCGGCTTAATGTTACAGCCTGTTCTTGATGGAACATTATAAAGAATAATCGGAATATCAACATTATCTGCAATAGCTGTATAGTGGCGAATAAGTCCTGCCTGAGAGGTCTTATTATAATATGGTGTAACGGAAAGAATAGCGTCTGCACCAACAGTCTGAGCATGCTTTGAAAGCCCTATTGCGTAGTTTGTGTCATTGCTTCCTGCACCTGCAATAACAGGTACACGATGTGCAACCTTCTTTAATAGTGTATTCGATAACCTCGCAATGCTCCTCGTTATTGAGAGTTGCGGATTCACCTGTTGTACCACAGGTTATAATTGCATCAGTACCATTTTCGATTTGGAAGTCGATAATTCGTCCAAGTTCGTCAAAGTTTACTGAACCATCGGGATTCATAGGTGTAATAATAGCAACGCCTGAACCCTCAAAAATGTGTTCTGACATAGTATCACCCCGTTTATAAATTTTAGATTTATAGAATTAATCAGTCAAAGTAACCTTCTGCTGCAAGAAGCTCTGCAAGAAGAACTGCACCGCCTGCTGCACCTCTAAGAGTATTATGTGACATACAAACAAACTTGTAAGTATACTGTGTATCCTCTCTGAGTCTGCCTACAGAAATAGCCATACCGTTTTCAAGAGTTCTTGCTGATTTAATCTGTGGTTGGTCTGGCTCTCTGAAATAGTGGAGGAATTGCTTTGGAGCACTTGGAAGCTGAAGCTCTTGTGGCTTACCGCTATAAGATTCCCAAGTTTCGATAATTTCCTCAACTGATGGCTTTTGCTCAAGCTCTACAAAAACTGCCGCTGTGTGTCCATCACTTACAGGAACACGGAGGCACTGTGCTGTGATTGCAGGAGTATTAGTCTTAACGATTTCACCGTTTTCGATTTTACCCCAAATCTTGAGTGGCTCTTGCTCAGATTTTTCTTCCTCGCCACCGATATATGGGATAAGGTTATCTACCATTTCAGGCCAACGCTCGAAAGTTTTTCCTGCACCTGAAATTGCCTGATATGTGCAAGCAAGAACCTTCTTAACACCATACTTGAGAAGTGGGTGTATAGCAGGAACATAGCTCTGAAGTGAGCAGTTAGATTTAACAGCAACAAAGCCCTTCTTTGTTCCAAGACGCTTTCTTTGAGCCTCGATAATTTTAAGATGCTCATCATTGATTTCTGGGATAATCATAGGCACATCAGGTGTAAAACGGTTAGCACTGTTATTAGAAACAACTGGGCACTCTGCCTTCGCATAAGCTTCTTCCAAAGCCTTGATTTCGTCCTTCTTCATATCAACAGCACAGAATACGAAGTCAACCTTAGATGCGACTTCTTCTACATTTGCAGCATCAAGGATAACCATATCTTCCATAGCCTTTGGAATAGGTGTTGTCATAGCCCAACGGTTAGCAACTGCCTCTTTGTATGTTTTGCCAGCTGAACGAGCACTTGCTGCGAGAGCAACAACATTAAACCAAGGGTGGTTCTCAAGAAGTGTGGCAAAACGCTGACCAACCATACCTGTAGCACCAATAATACCTACATTGTACTTTTTCATAATAAAAAACTCCTTTTATATTACCTGATGGCAAAAAATTTCATTATCCCGAATAAAAGAGCAACAAAAAACCGGTTCATAAAAAACCGGTTCATACTTCTGATATTATTAAGCTGCCTCTATGATATATAAAGATAGCTCTCCACCATAAGTATGATGACAGCCATATGGAGATGTTCCACACAGCCAGCGAAAGGTTTTGCCATAGCCCTACGCTTCGGCGATAATTCTATTCGCAAGGTATCTCAGATTTCGGAACTCTCCTCCTTGCTACACGAATTAACGCACCTCTATCCCGGAATTTAAAAATTCTTACAATTCATAATATATCATTTATACGACTTTGTGTCAACCTTTTTGAAGCAACTTTAGAAAGAAGTTTTTGTTATTATAAAATAGTAAAAATCAAAATTTTATTTTGTACAATATTATTTACAAAACTTCATAAATATGATATACTAAAATAAAAACAATGTATATTTTAGGGGGTTAATATGATTTGCGAATCTTGTGGTGATAATAGTGGCAAATATAATTTGTGTAAAAAATGCTATTACCTTTTTAAAGATGGTAAACTTATCAAATGTGAAAAATGTGGCAAATGGCATAGTCCAAATTCAAGTTGCGAAAGTTCCTCAATTCAAAGTAATGACGCACAACAATCTCAAAAATTCATTTATAATCCTAAACCATCACTCATTACTGAAACTGAAAAAGGATTTTATAATGTAATTAAAGAGCTTATTCCTGATAACTACTTGCTTTTTCCACAGATAAATCTTGCGGCTGTCATTTCTAAAGATGACGATTCTTCTCATTTTCAAAATGAGCTTTTCAGAAATATAGATTTTCTAATTACAGACTCTGAGTTTAAACCACTTATATTTATTGAAATAAATGATTCTTCTCATAATTCAAATCAGCGTAAAGAGCGTGACCAAAAAGTACATAATATATGTGAGGAAGCAGGCATTCCAATAATCACTCTTTGGACATCTTATGGTGTAAACAAAGAATATATCAAGAAAAGAATAGATACTACTCTTTCGGAATTACCTATAAAAAGAATTGCTCACAGCAAGCCTACAGAAAACAGTCAAAAAACTCAGAAAAATTCAGGTGGCTGTTATGTTGCAACCTGTGTATATGGCTCATATGATTGCCCACAGGTTTGGACTTTAAGACGATTTAGAGATTTTAAGCTAAGCAAATCTTTTCTTGGAAGATTGTTTATCAAAACATATTATAAAATTAGCCCAAAAATAGTTAAGCTCTTTGGGAAACAAAAATGGTTCAAGGTTTTTTGGAAGAAACGACTGGATAAAATGGTTTTCAGACTACAAAAGGATGGATATGAAAATACACCTTACTATGATAGATAATTACAGCTTTTTCTTAAAAAACGATAGGATTTCTGACCAGATTTCGTCCTGAAAGAAATGCTCATCTGCGTGGTCTGCCCCATCAATCGCAATAAGCTCTACATCATTACCAAATGAATTTAATTTTTCATAAAGTTCCTCACCTTGCGAAAATGGCACTGTATTATCATTTGTACCATGAATAATAAGGCTTGCTGGCAAATTTTCTCTTACAAAATTTACTGGTGATGACTCTAAGGCGGATTTTTTATTTGAAAGTTCTGCTCCAAGCATAAGCTTTTCTGCTGAGACAGGATTTGCATTCATAAACTTAGCAAGATTTGTCGGCGGATACCACATACAAGCCGCCTTGACCTCACTTGAGCAATCAAGATAAGCTCCGACATCAAGCGATTTATCGTTATCAAACGCTGCCATAGCTGTAAGATAACCACCAGCAGAATCTCCCATTATGCCTATCCTTTCAATATCTATATGATACCTTTCAGAATGTGCTTTTAAATATCTTATACCAGCTTTCACATCTTGAATCTGAGATGGATAAGAAGCTTCATTACTTGTTCTATACTGAACACTCGCAACAACGAAGCCCTCTAAAGCAAGCTTTGAAAGATAAGCCATATGAACAGATTTATCCATAGAAAGCCAACCGCCACCACATATCCATACAATACAAGGATATTTCTTTTCGGTATGTTCTTCTGGAAAAATTATATCAAGCTTTAAATCCATTCTTGCGTGTCCGAACCAGTAATCAATCTGTGCATAACTTAAATTTGTTACAGTAATATATTGGGGTTTTGTCGGATTTATAGAAATAGTTCTTTTCATAAAAATATCCTCCTTATTTCATAGGCTATTTCAATATATAGATTATATCACTAATGTTAGATTATGGTCAATAGTAACTAAGTATATTTATATTATTAGCAAAATTTATCTATTATATCAATTAAATCGACTATAAAAATGCCACAACTCGCTTTAATTTGAGTTGTGGCATTACCATTATTTTATTTATAAAATAAATCCATATTTCTCATAAATAATTTTGAAGGTCTGTGTCCACCATTCATAACTGTTTTATCAGTTTCTACTACATAATCAGCTATTTTTCTGCGAAAATTAGGTTTAACAAGCTCTTTATTTAAAATAATCTCAAAAACCTCTTGTAAATCTGTTAAAGTAAAATAAGTTGGCATTAAATCAAAAGCTGTTCTTAAATCAAATTCTAATTTTTGCCTCAGTTTATTTAGAATACAAGTTAAAATTTTTGAGTGGTCGAACGCTAAAGCATCAGATTTAATTATACTATACTCAATTTCTTTATGATAATTTTTATATAGCCTTTTCTCTTGAATAATAGCAGTAATCTTTTCTTTTCCTTTTAAATTAAGCTCATATGTTGTTATACTTTTTCTGTCATCTTTTGTGCGTTCATAGCCATCACCTACTATGTTGAGTGAAATGTCGAACCATTCTGCTTCTTTGGCATCTCCACCAGCGTGGATATTTTCCATAAGTTCCTTATCTTCACTATTGATAAGAGCCATAAAAGCTTGTGAAATTATCCAACCACGAGGGGTCTCTACCCTCTTCATCAAATGTTCCGCACATTTCAATATAAGCTTGTTGTGTACCTGTTTCCTCTAATAGCTCACGCCTTGCCGCTTGATTGATAGTTTCTCCCTTTCTCACAAAGCCTCCAGGCAATGCCCATAGATTTTTAAAAAGGGTTCTTCTCCTCTGCGAATAAGCAATACCTTTAATTTTTTTTTTTTGAAGGAAGCTTTCTGCAATCTACTATTTCTGTATCAGGAACAACAGTAAAAACTGCTATATCTGTTGCAATAGACGGTCGTTCATAGCTTTCAATATTATATGTCGAAAGAAATTCATTTAAATTACTCATTGCTTATCACCAAACAAAAATTCTTCAAATTCAATTTCTGATGGCAAACGCAAATCTCCTCTCGGACTTACTGAAACTGTACCAACCTTAACACCATCTGGCATACAGTTTCTCTTGAATTGCTGTCTGAAAAAATCTTGTATAGAATACATTCTGCCATTTTTTATTTCCGCATCATCAAATTTATATTCATCACTTTGCTTTTTACAGCAGTCTGACAAAGCTCGAATATTTCATTTGGCTTCATTCCATAACGCAAAGTGTAATATAAGCAAAAGTCGTGCAAAATATATGAACCTACTGTATCCTCAGTCTTTTGTGCAATAGTTCCGTCCGCATTAGGAGGAAGCAATTCAGGGCTTACCGGAGTATCTATAATATCCTCTATAACTTCATCTATACCATCAAAACCATTTCTGTCAAGATGATGTCCGATTTCATCAACAAGCGTTCTGACAAGTGTTTTGGGGATACTTGTATTTACAGCATACATACTCATATGGTCACCATTATAGGTACACCAACCAAGAGCAAGTTCTGATAAATCACCTGTTCCAATGACAAATCCGCCCTCTTTATTTGCAACATCCATAAGAACTTGTGTGCGTTCACGAGCCTGGCAGTTTTCATAGGTTATATCGTGTATGCTTTCATCGTGTCCAATATCTTCAAAATGTTGTCTTGTCGCTTTTACTATAGAAATTTCTCTTATATCACAACCAAGCTTCTCCATAAGAGTAATAGAATTACTTTTTTGTGCGTTTTGTTGTACCAAAACCTGGCATAGTAATTCCTACAACTGTTTTTGGTGGAAGATTAAGATTTCTTACCGCCTGTGCTGCAACGAGCAAGGCAAGCGTCGAATCAAGACCACCCGAAACGCCTATAACCACGCATTTGCTTTTAGTTGCTTCCAGTCTTCTTTGTAAGCCTGCTACCTGCATATTGAAAATAGAAGTACAGCGTTCAAGTCTATTTTTTAATGGAACAAAAGGTGTCATAGAAACCTTTGCAAGAATCTCATTTTTCTGCATAAGCTTCTTATTGCATATGATTTTTACAAAATTTCTTCCGTTAAACATTCTTTTACAATCAGCAAATGATTTATTTGCTATTCTGTCATGGCGGATTTTGGTGAGACTGAAGTCACGAATCAGAATACCGCTCTCGAATGGCTTAATTTCTCCGAGAAGTTTGCCATTTTCATACATAAGATTATGTCCGCTGAAAACTATATCTGAAGTCGATTCGTATATTCCCGCTGAAGCATAGGCATAACCGCAAAGACAGGTTGAGGAAATATTTCCTATAAGATTGCGTCTATATTGTTCTTTACCTATAACTTCGTTAGACGCTGAAAGATTAAGAATAATCTCTGCACCATTTATGGCAAGAATACGGCTTGGTGGAATAGGTGTCCACGCATCTTCGCAAATTTCAATACCGATTTTTACGGATTTACCCTTTTGCCCAAGCTCTATTATAAGATTGTTTCCAAAAGGAACTGTCATATCTCCTATTTCTATATTTTCAAAATCATATTCTCTTGCACCGAACCATCTTTTTTCATAAAATTCACCGTAGTTAGGAAGATATGTCTTTGGAACAACAGCAATTATTTTGCCATTTTGAATAAAAGCTGCACAGTTATACAATTCACCTGAAACTTCTATTGGCGCACCGACAACTAAAGCCGAACCATTTTTTCCGAAGCTTTCAGTAAATTTGGTCAAAACCATAAGACCACTTACTGTGTTATCAAGCAAGTTTCTGTTTTCAAATAAATCCGCACAGGTATAACCTGTCAAAGAAAGCTCTGGCATAAGAATTATGTCTGCTTTATCTGCATATTCCTTATAGATACTCTTTATCTCATCACAGTTTTTTGTTACATTTCCGATATGAACTCTCGGAGAAGCTGTAAGAACTCTAAGCAAATTTTCCATAGTAAAAACCTTTCTATTTAGAATTTATCTCCATACATCAGCTTTCTTATATCCGCAAGAGATTGCTCTCTTACGATTTTTCCGTCCTTGAATACAGTTTCGAGAAGGTTATTTTCTTTTGGAATGTCTTGGCTTGTATAGCCGTCTTTAAAGGTAAGATTTCCATTTTCATCACGATATACAAAACACAATCCTTTTTGGCTCCTTTTGAATCCGCCCTCTTTTGGATTTTTAAAAATAGGAATAGGCTTGCCATCAACCTCACAATAAGTAGCTTTAATGCAAGAACTGAAGGTATCTCTTGTAAATGGCTTTAAGATTCCATCTTCTTCTATGCACTGCATACTAAAGCTGCCAACTCCAAGCGAAACATTACTGCAAGCAAAGCCATTCTCAATGAGAATTTTATAAATTTCTTCGCAACGCTGAACAGTAATGCTATCACCATAAATAGCCTTAACATGAGGGTCTAAAACCTTATATCCCTTAGAATTGATTGTTCCGCCGAAAATATCCCAAAGCTTGAAAGCTGTTTTTGTTACCACCTCAACACAATCACCACTATCGCCTCTCATAAACATACAACCATTATGCTCAAGAATTTCTTTTTTAAGCTGAGGAAGTACATTATCTATTATATTCCAATAATCATAAGAATCAAGTACCGCAGAGAAACTTGTATTAGGATAAATTTCTGTAAGAAGTCTGCGGAGGAGAGTTATTTCATCTCCATCAACTGCATAATTACTGCACATAACAGAATGTTCTGTACTTACCGCACCAAATGCGACAGGTTCTTTTTCACAATCACAGTTATAAATCTGCTCTAAGAACGGAATTACTGGAACTGTTGCAGTATTCAAGAAAGATAAGCACCAACCAGCACTTGATTTAACTGCGGACTGCAAGCTTTCCTGACCTCTGAATGAGAAATCACCAATAGCTCTTGCACGAGGAATATTATCATCTACTGAAATATCATAATATTTATTGATAATATCACGATATGTTGCACCAACAGTTGCACTAAGCATAGGGTGCCACATTTCTGCACTTATAAGAGATTCTAACGCCTGTGGAAGCCATGCAAAATCCGGGTGAGTATTACTGATTTCAAACATAGGAACATGCATAGGAACTTTTGTACCCTCTGGTAAAGCTTTGATTTCAATAGGTAAGTATCCGAGCTTATGGAGCTTTAAAATCTTTTTACTGCTGAATGCCTCTTTACCAAGTGTTGCATTCAAAACTCTTTCATATTCTCCCACTACCTCATCAAGTGGCAAAGAGAAAAATTCATTATTGAAATAATCTATAAGATATACCTTTATAAATGCCTGTAAGCCGAACATTACAACCTTATCCCACATTTTTACTCTGCTCATACGAGGTGTAAAGTAAGAAACGGATTTTTCAATTTTCTTCGGTAGCATATCCGAATGAACAGCCTTATAAAAATCTATCAGAAGCATTGGGTTAGTGTTTTTCATAACTTTAGTCCTTTCTCAAAATCAAAGGGTTACTATCTCTATTTTCTTATTTTCACAGTTATAAATACTGTCTGTTGTATAAATTTTATTAATAAGCTCGCAATTTATCAATTTGCCAGTCAGTATTGATTTTTCACAGTGCGATATAAATAGATAAATCTTCTTTGCACCAAGCTCTGTAAGCTTTTGTGCTGAAAAATAGAATGTTCCACCAAAAGAGCATATATCATCTACAATAAGAACATTATTCCCCTTGATTCTATCAACTTCACCTGAAACAGATAAGCTCTTTATCTGCCCTGTACTCCAATCACGATTTTTAATTCCGAAACAATACGGGAGCGGAATCATTCCACTGTATCTCTTGCTTGCTCCCTCATCAGGATAAAACATAAGTGGATTTTCTGCATTATCTCCTTTGATTTTCTCAATAACCTTATAGATATATTCTTTTGGAGATACAAGCTTTACATTATCAATAAGTGCAAGACTTACATTTGAGTGAGCGTCTAAAACTCTTACTTCGCTAAAGCTCAGGCTATTGAGCATCTGTGCAAAGTATTTGAGGGTAAATACATCTTCATCATTCTTTACTCTATCCTGTCTTGCATTTGGAATATACGGCATATCAAGAATTATATTCTTAAAGCCTGATGCCTTAATATTATTTGTAAGAAAATAAAGTGCTACAAGCTCCTCGTTATTTTCGTAATTCCACTTAATTGTAATGCTATCATCACAAGCAAGCTCTTTTATATTACTCTTTAAAAGAAGTGTTCCGTCTGGGAAGTGTCCTAACTCGATTTGTTTGCCATTAATCTTAATCATGAATAACCATTCCTTTCCATCATTTAACTGAAATCTGACACATTTTCATTGCATTAAGTGCATTTATATGGCTTTCTGGTGTAACGCCTGCACAACAGTTTTCTAAAACTTCTATCTCAACTTCTGGCAAATTTGCTTTAATAAGCAAAGCGTTGGATATAATGCATATATCTGTACATAATCCAGCAAGAGTTACTTTTTTCAAGCTCTTTATTATTCTTTAAATATTCTGTAAGTTCAGTTGATCCAAAAGTTATTTTATCAAAAATCTTAGTTTCAGGTTTTATCAGATTTTTTAGCTTGCTGTTGATTTGCCAGCCATTTGTTCCCTTGATGCAATGTGGAATAGGAAGTTTTTTACCTTCTTGAGTATCTGCATAATTTTTAAAATGAGTATCACGAGTGAAAACTACTTCACCTTCAAAGCTTTGAATTACTTGATAAACATTTTCAATTATTGCCGGAGCCTCTTTTTTGTACCAAGTGCTCCATCAATAAAATCATTCTGCATATCAATTACTACAAGAACATTTTTACTCATAGACCCGCTCTCCTTTATTACTTATTATATATTCGATAATAAGATTATAACTCTATAATTTATAGCTGTCAAGTACTTTTTATTATAAAAATTATAAGTTTCAACTTTTATTTTAATATAAAAAATGCACCAAGCTTTATAAAAGCTCAGTGCATCTTAATAACCTTTTAATAAGTTATCTCTTGCTAAAATACTTCTTGAGATTCTCAGGTTCTTTTGTCTGGCAGAAATCATTTGCTGATGCTGTGCCACAAGCCATCTTTGCTGATTTTATAGCAAGAAATTCAACAATCTTCTTAACATTTTTCTTTGCTGACATAAGATTTTCTCCTTTCCTTTAGTATTATTTCAACCAATATAGCCACATCAACAACTATAATAGTAGGTAATACAGCTAATACTGAATCAAAACCAGTTTCATAATATATAAACATAGATAATATAATTTCTATGAAAGTTATTGAAATGGAGATTATCTTAAATTTTAATCTATCGGATTTATCAATCTTTTTATTTTCATTTTCAACAGGTGAGAATATTGCCATAATAATAAATGAAACTACAAATACACCTATATGAATTATAATATTATATTCCATAAGATACTTTATATATAGTTTACTTGTTATAAATACAAAAGTAAAAGCAGATATAGCAAAAACTGTATTACACCTAATATATGTCTGTGCATGATAGCCACCCGAAAAAAATCTTATTAAAGAAAGTGATACCATAAAAATTATGCTTTCAATAACACTTTTAAATAATATTCCCATTGTAAGCACCACTATGGTTCCAATTAAAGATGAAATCATAAGCTCAATTCCATATACATAAATGCTCATAGGATATTTACTTTCTTCATCAAACAATGAATTAGCTATATTTTCTGAAATTGTATGTAACATTTTCTCATCACCTAAATTAATTATATACATAATTTAGTTCTTTTTTAATAAGTGATGAAAAATACACTTTTAAGGTTGATTTTGTACAAAACTGTCGATATTTAAAAAAAAGGGGCTGTGAAAAAACAGCCCCCATGATGGGCTCTCGACCCTGTGAGCATTTTTCAAAGGCTTGAACGAAGCTTTTAAGTTTCTAAGATAAGCCATTAGATAAAACTACATATTTAGACAAATTTTTCTTATTTAATTTGTTTTGTATATTGAAAATCTTGTTAAATTATGATATATTAAATTATATAAATATTGCAACATAATCACATTATTAAATAATTTAGAGGTGTTATATTATGAAAAAGAAAATACTTGCAATTATTTTTTCTGCTCTTGTTGCGCTATCAATACCTTCAGCTTTAGTCGGTGCATACTATAATCTTCCACTAGATGTCGGCAACTTCAATGATTATGGCGGTGGTGGCGATTGGGGTGGTACCACTGATTATGGTGGTACTACTGATTATGGTGGTACTACATACTCAAGCAGTAGTGTTTCAGATGACCCAGAGGGTCTCATCATTGCTGCAGTTATTTTTATTGGTATTATAGTAATATCTATCATTTCTAATAATCGTTCTAAAAACAAAAGCAACAATGAGAATACTTCTTACAGTTCTTATGAAACACCTGCTCAATATATGCCTGCTGATTGCACAAACAAAATTACTGAATTTATCAAGCAAAGTGATATAGATTTCAATACAGAAAAGTTTATTGCATGGAGCAAAAACATCTTTATTACGCTACAAACTGCCTGGAGCGAGCGTGACTGGGAGAAAATCCGTACTATCGAAAAGGAAGAGCTTTTTGAACAGCATAACGCTCAACTGCAGGAATATATTCGTCTTGGCAGAATAAATTGCATTGAAAGAATAAATGTTAACCAGGCATTCTTACATAAGTATGTTCGTGACGAGAATTTCGAGCATTTGACTGTTTGTATGAAGGTCAGAATGATTGACTATATCATTGATGAAAAATCAGGTAAGCTCCTTAAGGGTAACAAGGACAATGATGTATATATGACATATCTCCTTATATTTACAAGACGCAAGGGTATTAAAACTACACTTATCAATGGCGTTATCTCTAATTCTTGTCCACATTGTGGTGCTCCTGTTGATTCTGCAAGTGCTGGCAGATGTGAATATTGTGGCAGCATTGTTCATTCTGGCGAATATAACTGGGTTCTCTCTGATATGCAGGCAGTTAAACCAGGCTTCAAAAATGATAACCGTGGTATAATTCTTTTAGATAACAATAATATTCAGAACTGATTGGAGTAAATTTAATGAAAAAGAAAATCCTTGCAATTATACTTTCATCAATAATAGCACTTTCACTTCCTACGGCAATGATTGCCGAAGCATACGATATTCTGCCTGTTGATGTAGGTAATTATCACAGATATAATAACAAGAAAAAAAGTTCCTCATCAAGAAGCAGGTCAAGGTCATCTTCGAGAAGTAGTTCAAGGAGTAGATCAAGTTCGTCTTCAAAAAACAGTAAACCTGATTCGTCTTCAAGCAGAAGCTACAGCAATTATTCTGGCAGTGTTTCAAAAAGCTCAAAATCTTCTATTGACCTTTCTAATCCAGAAGATATTGTAATAACTGTTGGAGCAATAATATTTATCATAGTTTTGATTTTGTTTTTTACTAAAACATGCAAAGGCAAGAAGAAAAAGTCAGAAAATAACTCCAATAAAATTATTCCATACGATTTCACACCTCAAATCGCAGGATTTATTCAGCAGAATGATACAAACTTTAATGCTGGGCAATTCCTTGAGTGGAGCAAAAATATCTTTGTCACTCTACAAACAGCTTGGACTCAGCGTGATTGGGAAAAGATTCGTACTCTTGAGAAAGAGGAACTTTTTGAACAGCATAATACACAGCTACAAGAATATATCCGCCTTGGCAGGATAAATGTTATAGAGAATATCAATGTTTCAAACGCTTATCTTCATAAGCTTGTAATTGATGATAATTACGAACACTTAACAGTAAGTATGTTTGTAACTATGAATGACTATATCATTGATGAAAAATCTGGCAAGGTTCTTATGGGCAATAAGAAGGAGGTCTTTGATACTATCTATCAGCTTACATTTATAAGAAGAAAGGGTATCAAAACTGCTTTTGCCAATGGTGCTATTGCAAATGTCTGCCCACATTGTGGTGCGGCTGTTAATTCCGCAAGTGCTGGCAGATGTGAATACTGCGGAAGTATCATTCATACAGGCGAATTCAACTGGGTTCTCTCTGATATGGAAGGTGTTGAAGATGGCTTCTACAACGATAATCGTGGCATAATCATATTGAATAATAATCAGAATTGATAGGAGAAAATCTGAATTAAAATGAAAAAGAAAATTCTTGCGGTTGTTCTTTCGGCGATATTAGCACTTTCCTTTCCTACGGCAATGGTTGCTGAGGCATATTACAACCTTCCACTTGATGTTGGTAACCACCACAGCCATAGTGGTGGTTCTCGTTCCCGTTCAAGTGGTTCTCGTTCAAGTGGTTCTCGTTCAAGTGGTTCAGGTTCGGGAGTTAATGACCCTATCACGGCAGGTATTTTTATTGTAATAATTGCGGGTGTATTCATCTATGGTATATGCAAGAAAACTTATCATAAGACTTTTTCTAAAAAATAATATGCCTTATAATGCTAACCAACAAATTACAGAATTTATGAGAGTAAATGACCCAAATTTCATTACAGAAGGCTTTCTTGGCTGGAGTAAGGAAATTTTCGTTACACTTCAAACCGCCTGGGCTCAGCGTGATTGGGAAAAGATTCGTACCCTTGAGAAAGAAGAACTTTTTGAACAGCATAACACACAGCTACAAGAATATATCCGCCTTGGCAGAATAAATGTTATAGACGAAATCAAAGTTTTAGATGCCTACTTACATAAGCTTGTAATTGATGAAAACTTTGAGCATCTTATAGTAAGCCTAAGGGCAACTATGCTTGACTATATAATTGACGAAAAAACAAAAAAAGCCATTATTGGCAATAAAAAATCTTATTTTGATACTATCTATATGTTGACATTCACAAGACGAAAAGGCGTTAAAACAAATATAGTTAATGGTTTTGTCGCAAATATCTGTCCTCACTGTGGTGCTACTGTAAATTCTGCAAGTTCGGGTAAATGTGAATATTGCGGAAGTATTATTCATACAGATGAATTTAACTGGGTTCTCTCAAATCTTGAATCTGTTGATGTAAATTTTGTAAATGACAAACCGTGGCATAGTTTTCCTTGATGGTACAAATCAATATTAATTTTAGGTGTAAAAGGTGTAAAAAATGAAAAAAATACAAAAGAAAATTCTTGTAGTTATTCTTTCGGCGATAGTGGCGTTCTCTATGCCTACGGCATTAGCCGTTGACGCTTACTATAATCTTCCTCTCGATACTGGCAACCATCATCGTTACAGTGGTGGTTCTCGCTCCCGTTCTCGTTCTCGCTCTAACTCTCGTTCCCGCTCTCGTTCTTATTCATCATCTGGTAGAAGTAGTTCATCATCAGGTTCTTCTGAAATTGACCAAAAAACAGCTATAATTTTGGTAATAGCATTTTTAGTTATATTCGTTTCAGTATTTGGTCTTATAATTTGGTGTGTAAAAAACAACCAGATAAAAAATCTAAAAAATATAAGAACATTCCTCCTATGTTTCCTTATAATGCTACTGAGCAAATTACTGAGTTTATTAAGCAAAATGATGAGAATTTTGACACAGAACAATTCTTGTTATGGGCTAAGAACATCTTTATTACTATTCAGACCGCTTGGGCTCAGCGTGATTGGGAGAAAATCCGTACTATCGAAAAGGAAGAACTTTTTGAACAGCATAACACACAGCTACAAGAATATATCCGCCTTGGCAGAATAAATATTATGGAAAATATCAATGTCATAGACGCCTACTTGCATAAACTTGTCATAGATGAGAACTTTGAAAACCTCACAGTAAGCCTGAGAGCAACTATGAATGACTATATTATAAATGAGAAAAATGGCAAGGTTCTTATGGGCAATAAGAATGAAGTTTTTGATACCATCTATCAGATGACATTCACAAGACGCAAAGGTATAAAAACTAATCTTATAAATGGTCTTATTGTTAATGTTTGCCCACATTGCGGTGCTACTGTTGAATCTGCAAGTGCAGGAGTATGCCAATATTGCGGAAGCGTTGTTCATTCTGGAGAGTTCAACTGGGTTCTCTCAAATCTTGAATCTGTTGACGAGCATTTCGTTGATGATACGAGAGGAATAATCTTTAGTAATAATTAAATTTAATAGGGGTATATAAAATTGAAAAAGAATATTTTTGCCATTATCCTTTCTATGATATTAATATTTTCGCTTCCTATAACAATGGCTGTTAAAGCATATGAACTTCCTTCCTATGTAAGTAATAGCTATGAAAATTATAATCAATCTACTGCTGATTATAATTTGTCCCAAGTTCGACGCATTCGTTCTCGTTCTCACTCTCACTATCGTTCACATTCATCAAGCAGTAATTCAACTAATTCAATCGATTTAGCAATATATTGTATAGCTGGACTCATAGTACTCGTTTTTACATTTATAACTTTTAAAATAAATAAGAAAAAATCGACAAAGGTTTATAAAAATATTCCACCTATATTTCCACATAATGCTAATATGCAAATCGCCATATATATATAAAAAAAGATGAGAATTTCAATTTAGAAAAATTTCTTAATTGGGTCAAAAATATCTTTTTAACCCTTGAAAACGCTTTTTCACAGAGAGATTGGCAGAAAATTTTTACATTTGAATCAAAAGAACTTTTTGAGGAGCATAATGCTCAGATACAAGAGCTTATTAGCCTTGGCAGAGTAAATATTAAAGATAATATCAATATTATAGATGCTTATCTTCATAAATTAGTTATAGATGGAAACTCTGAAAATCTCACTGTAAGCATTAGAGCAACTATGAATAATTATATTGTAGATGAAGCATCTGGCAGCATTATTACTGGAAAAAAAGAAGAAGTTTTTGATACCATTTATCAGATGACCTTCGTTAGAACTAATGGTATCAAAACCACAATTATAAACGGTGAAAGTATCACTAAAATCGAAAAATCCGACTGGACTCTCACAAAATTTGAACCTGTTGATAATAATTTCGTTGATGATATTAGCGGTATAGTCTTTAATAACAATAATAAATTCTAAATCAGAGGTTAGTATATGAAAAGAAAAATTCTATTGACACTTCTCACAATTATTTTTTGTTTGGGAATATTTAGTCTTAGTGCTTATGCCTCGAACTATGAAATAACTGACATAACAAGATATACTGTTCATAGTTCATCATCAGATGACCTATCAGGCGTTTGGACTTTATTGATTGTATTTATTGCCGTTGGTGGATATTACTTCATAAAATATCAGTACCAAAAAACCAAAGATGATAATGCTGGTGAGAGATTTATTCGTGAAAGAGATAAGCAAATGGCTCAGATAAATTCTAACAACTTTGGTGAACCAAAAAGAATTTAACTGAGCAAATCTCTAATGAGATTCGCAAAAATGATGAAAATTTCAGCGGAGATAGATTTATATGGTTTGCAGAAAATTATTTCATAGCATATAAAGATGCTTTTGGAGAAAGAAATCTTAAACTTATAGAAGACCTTACCACAGAAGATATATTCTTTGATGATAAAAAAATAATTGAAGACGATATTGAAAAGGGCATTGCTCATATATGCAACAGAATAAACTTTCAAACAGATTATATCTATCGCTATGAATATAATGATAAATTTGAATATGCAAGCCTTTACATAAAAGCTAAAGCTGTTGAATATATAGAAGATATTGCAACAGGAGATTCTATTCACGGCAATAAAAATATGGATAACTTTATTATTTATAGTATGACACTAAGGCGTAAACTTGGAGAAAAAAGTTTTATAGGTAAAGGCGTTTCAAGTTGCCAGTGTCCGAACTGTGGCTCTAATATTGATGCGGTTATTGCTGGAAAATGTAGATTCTGTGGTCAAACTGTCAAAACAACAAATTCAAGCTGGAAAATTTCAGCTCTAAGAAAAACTCAAATTGGAACAGACCTCGGTATGTCTGGAATATTTAGAATAACTTAAAGGGAGTACTTGTAAATGGGGCTTTTTGATAAAGATGACTATGATGATGTAAACCTTGAATCTCTCGATGGTCTTGCTTATGACGAATTAAATCAAAAACTACACGAATATAATAAGGCAATGGCTAATGAAGATAAAGACATAATCGAAGCAAAAAAAGAAAAGAAAAAAAAATCAAGCTATATTTTTTCTATAATTTTTACTATATTTATTATCTTAAATATAGCATTTTATTTTTATATTAGTATAAACTATGAAGAGCTTTATTTTAAATATTATCATTCTTATCCAACAAACAAAAGCAATGGTGATATTCTTAATCTTGGTTTTGCTATACTTATGCCAGCTATTCCATATATAGCAGCACTGATTATAATAGGAATAATTGTAATTATGATTTTTTATGCTATTAAGGCAAAGAAAAATCCTAAGAGTATGGACGATTATCTTAAAATCAATGAGATAGAAGACGAAAACCTTATCAATGATGGATTTACTCCTCAACGCTTTCACCCAGAATCTTTTGCTAATCCTAACCAAAAGCCTTCCCCCTATATAGCTCCAAACAACTATACAAGCGAAATTATGGTGTTTTTGCAAAGCACTGACCCGACCTTTAATTCTCTTGAGTTTATAGAATGGAGCAAAAAGTGCTTCAGAATATTTTGGGATTCCTGGACAGTAGGCAATATTGAAGCATCAAGAATATTTCTTGGCGATGATTTATACGAAAAAATGCGTTCTCTGCTTGAAGATAACAAAAAGAAATCGCAAAGATATTTATAAGATTTTTTTCGCTTTTAGGTTGTTTTCTAAATAAATATGAGCGAGAATCTGGCTTTGAATATCTTACAGTATACCTTACATCAATTCATAGGCATTATGTTCTTGATTCACGCAGAAACTCTAATATCCCTATCGAAGGAAGTTTTTCCGAGGATTTGAAAACTGTATATCAGCTTAAATTTATGAGAAGATTTACGATTGACCAGAAAACTAATATTAAAAATGGTACACAAATTGTTATTTGTCCAAACTGTGGTGCAGAAGTAACTGCTCTTAATACTGGACGCTGTGAATTTTGTGGAAGCGTAGTCAAAGTCAGCGAATTTTCTTGGGTATTATCAGACATTGATGAATATCTGAGAAACAAAACCCTTGTTGATAATTGTGGAGTAATAATTCATAATATAAATTTCTAATAATAAAGCAGCACTCTAAAAGGAGATACTATAATAATTGAAATATAACATATTTGATTATGATGATTTGCCAGAATCAATACAAAGTCTTGCATTTGATGAACTAAACGAAAGATTTAAAGAATATGAAGACTCTATATCAAAAGACCAAGATGAAATAATTGAGGAAAAAAAGAAAAAAGATAAACAAGAAATTATTTTCCTTCTTATCAAATTTATTTTATTAATAATATCAATAGCACTTGCACCAATTATTGTATCTTCCATAATTTCATTTAATATTGCATATATAGTAGTTTTTACTTTGCTTTGCATAGTTGGTATTATGATTTATTATCTTATCAAAGCAAGAAAAAAGCCTAAAACTATAAAAGATTATCTTAAAATTAATGAAGTTAAGAATGAAGATGTTATTCGTGATGGCTTTACACCGCAAAAATTTCACCCGGAATCTTTTGCAGACCCAAATCAAAAGCCTTCCCCATATATTATTCCAAATAACTATACAAGCGAAATTATGGTTTTTCTACAATACACAGACCCGGCCTTTAATTCTATTGAGTTTATAGAATGGAGCAAAAAGTGCTTTAGAATATTCTGGGATTCTTGGACAATAGGCAATATTGAAGCATCAAGAATATTTCTTGGTGATGATTTATACGAAAAAATGCGTTCCTTGCTCGAAGACAATTTCGAAAAAAATCGTAAGGATATTTATAATATCAGCTCACTTGTAGGTTGTTTTATCAACAAATATGAGCGAGAATCTGGTTTTGAATATATCACTGTATACCTTATGTCAATCCATAGACATTATGTTCTTGATTCCCGCAAAAATTCCAATATCCCTATTGAGGGAAGCTTTTCTGAAAATTTAAAGACTATATATCAGCTTAAATTTATGAGAAGATTTACAGTTGACCAAAAAACTAATATCCAAAACGGTATACAAACCGTCATTTGCCCGAACTGTGGTGCAAAAAGTAACTGTTCTCAATACTGGACATTGTGAATTTTGCGGAAGCATAATCAAAGTAAGTGAATTTTCTTGGGTACTATCAGATATTGATGAATATCATAAAAATTCAAGTCTTGTAGATAATCGTGGAGTAATAATCCATAACGCAAAATTCTAATATAACATAAAAAAGCCATAACTCATAGTTGAGCTATGGCTTTCTGTCTATAAGATAATTATACTAATGATAGAGCTAATTTTTATCATATCATTAAATGAGGTTTGTCGTTCCTCAGAAGATGCACTCTCGCCTGTTAAAGGACAATCAGATATTGTACATATGCAAAAGAGCATTTTTACCTGCTCGCATAGCATTAAAATAAAGTGCGGCACTTTCCATTTCTGTTGCTAAAATACCGAGTTTTTGCCACTGTTTTAATGTGTCAGGGTCATCATAATAGAAATTATCTGTTGAAAGTATTGTACCGACATACACTGGCATATTTATTTCTTTTGCCTTGTTATATGCAGAATTAAGCAAGTCAAAATTCGCTGTTGGAACCGCTGTGCCTGGTAACTTATATTGTTCCGCATAATTTGAATTATAGCAAGATGCCATTGCAAGAACTACATCTCTGATATGAAGCTTATCACTTATCGCACCAGCTGTACCCGTACGAATTATATTCTTAACACCATAGAAATTATAAAGTTCATAAGAATAAATTCCCATTGATGGCATACCCATACCACTTGCCATAACTGAAACCCTTCTTACCCTGATACTCTCCTGTATAAGCATACATACCTCTTACAGAATTTATAAGCTTTGCGTTTATAAGAAAATTTTCAGATATATGACTGGCTCTTAGAGGGTCACCAGGCATAATAACTGTTTCGGCGAAATCTCCATATTTTGCCTCGATATGTGGTGTAGGTGTAAACTTACTTTCATTCATATTAATTCCACCTTTCAACTTAGTTTACCAACAGCTAATAAGCACTTTTGCACAAAAGACTGTCAGAACTTCAAGAATAAAAATTATTGGTATGCCAAGCATAAATTTAAGTTTTTTGGTCTTGTGGTGAATTATACGCATAGTTATATACATTACAACACAACCACTCATCGCAGCTAATAGCAGCAAGGTGCTTTCAGGCACTCTCCATTTATGCTTTATAGCACTTCTCTTATCGTGAATTGTCGCATAAATCGCTATAATATTTATAACCACAAGATATGCAATTAAAATCCACTCCACTTTTTCACGCCCTTTAGAATTATTTACTTAAAATTATTATATAATTATAATAAATAAAAATCAAGGTGTGTGACAAATGAAAAAAAATCCTATGAATCTCATTCCTGCTTTTATTTCCGTATTTTTTATGATTTCTGCGGTGGTACTTTCTATGATTTTTCCCTCATCAAAACCTTCAAAATACGAAACAAGCAAAACTAATATTTCCACCCCAAAAACTACTGTTAAAGCCATAGAAACAGCTGTAATCAAAGAAAATACCGATGAGGAAATGCGTGCCGTATGGATTCCATATATGTCACTAAATATGAGTGGTACAGACCGCAGCGAAAAAGCCTTTCAAAAGCGAATAGACGATATTCTCGAAAATTGCACAAAAAATAAACTCAATACAATTATAATTCATATCCGACCAAACGGCGATTCACTATATCCCTCAAAATATTTTCCGTGGTCAGATATTATCAGTGGTACACAAGGCAAAAATCCAAGCTATAACCCTCTTAAATATATTATTATTGCCTCGCACAAAAAGAATATAAAGGTTCATGCGTGGATAAATCCACTAAGAATACGCTTTTCCCAAACACCCTCTGCCCTATCTTCAGATAACCCCTATACCATTTGGCAAAATGATGATAACGAGGAAAACAACCGTTATACTTTTCAAAGTGGAAAAAATATATACTATAATCCTGCATATAGCGAAGTAAGAGAGTTAATTATAAATGGTGTTCGTGAGATTATAGAAAATTATGAAGTAGACGGCATACACTTTGACGATTATTTCTACCCTGAAAACGATATGAAATGTGATGAAGTTGATTATAAAAAATATCTCTCAACAGTTGATGAAAATTATTCCCCACTCTCACATACAGAATGGCGTAAGGCTAATATTAATGCACTAATTTCAGGAGTATATACAGCTATTCACGAAATAAAAGATAATGTTGTATTCGGTATTTCTCCACAATGCAACACCGAAAATGATGAAAAAATTTCTGCTGATATAAAATCCTGGGGAAGCATTGCAGGTTTTGTAGATTATATTTGTCCACAAATTTATGTTAGCAATACACACCCATATTTGCCTTTTAAAAAATCTGCTGATGAATGGCGAAAGATAATTAACAATAAAAGCGTAAAATTTTATATCGGTCTGGCCGTATATAAGGCTGGTTCAGATAGTGACAGCGGAACTTGGCTCGAATCTGACGAAATTCTGAAAAATCAAATTCTCTATGGTAGAAGTATAAATTGTGATGGTTTTATGCTCTATTCGTATGAATATCTCTCCATTGACCAAACCTCAAATGAGGTTAAAAATGCTATTGCAATGTTCAATAATTAAATAAAATTCACTAAAACTCCTAATATAAATTATTAAAAAAAAGGGGCTGTGAAAAAACAGCCCCTTGACCTAAACTTTAAGTGTCTTAGGATAGTTTGTTAGCTAAGCGGTAGTCCATTAGAAAATTCCCCAACCGCGTCAACTATCTTCCCTCACTCGCTACGAGCGAGACTTATCGAGCGATTCCGTATCTTGACAGCGGAGGCACTCCGCCTCGAGTGAAATTTTTATTTGTCTTTAGGAAAGTTGGTTAGCTTTTATTATACTAATTCATAATCTATTGTGCCAAGTGCTACTGTTGCAGCAGTAACCTTGATTCTTACACTATCACCGATAGAATAGCTTATTCCAGAACGCTTATCGATTGTAGTTGTTGTGCCATTATATTCAAAAAACGCATTTTCAAGTCTTGAAAGGTTTACAAAGCCCTCTATTCCACAAGGAATTGATACAAATATTCCCTTTGCAGTTACCCCCTCAACTACGCCATCATAACATTCGCCGATATGTGCTGTCATATATTCTGCCGCATAACACTTTTCTGTATCACGCTCACCATTTACAGCTCTTACTTCTCTTTCTGATGACTGCTTTGCAGATTCCTCTGCGAAATCTTCATATTTTCTCTTGATTTCTTCAATAGACATTCCGCCTACAAGTGCTGAAAGAATACGGTGGATTGATGTATCAGGATAACGCCTTATCGGAGATGTAAAGTGGCAATAATCTGCAAGTGACAAACCAAAGTGTCCGATTGGCCTATCGTCATACTGTGCCTTTGCCATCGTACGAAGAACCTGCATAGACATAAGCTTTTCGTATCTTGTATCCTTTGCTGCTGAAAGCAACTCTGCTAAATCACGCTGTGTAAGTCCTGGCTTTATCTTATTAACTCTGAAACCACAAGCCTGTGCTAAATCTGCAAGTGCTGCGATTCTCTCTGCCTCAGGCTTTGCGTGAATACGATAAACAAACGGTATATTCTTTTCCTTAGCAAGTTTACCAGCCGCCTGATTTGCCATAATCATAAACTGCTCTATCATTTCTTCTGATTTGCCACGAGTTCTTGTAGAAACATCTATACATACGCCTGCTTCATTTAGAACAAATTTAAGTTCAGTTGTTTCAATTTCAAGCTCGCCACGCTCTTTAGCATTTTGCTTGAGAACTGCAAAAAGCTCTTCTCCGTCTTTGAGAGTTTGTTCAACTGGAGAATATTTTTTTATAAGTTCATCATCAGCAGTTCCTGCAAGAATCTCATTAACTTCGGAATAAACTCCTCTTACCTTGGAATTGATAATGCTCTTGCAAAATTCAAAATCGCAAAGATTTCCTTTCTGGTCTATGTTCATAATAGCAGAAAAAGTCAATTTATCTGTTCCGCTATTAAGTGAACAACAGCCATTTGAAAGCTCCTCTGGAAGCATTGGAATAACTCTATCTGCAAAATATACGGAAGTTCCACGCTCAAAAGCTTCCTTATCAAGCTCACTACCTTCTCGGACATAATGCGAAACATCGGCGATATGTACGCCGAGTGTCCAGCCATTTTCGGTTTTCTTTACGGAAATTGCATCATCAAGGTCTTTTGCATCTGCACTGTCAATAGTGAGGATTGCCTCATCACGCAAATCTCTGCGTTTTGCGATTTCTTCTGCTGTGATAGGCTCTTCTGAAACTCTCTTTGCCTCTGCACGAAGTCCCTTTGAAAATTCGCTTGGAATACCATACCTATCTATAATTGCATCGGCACATATCTTTGCACTGTTTGCCTTGCCATAAATGCTCAAAACTCGGCAATAAAGCTTTCTTTCATGCTGGTCATACATAAGAGCCGCACGAACCTTATCCCCATCACGGGACCTGAGTTCTCCGCCCCTTACAATCGGAATACTATATCCGAATCCGCCATCTGCAATAACAGAAAGCTTACTTTTTATATCTCTCGACCATACCTGTTATAAGTCTGTCGCCTTTTTTTGACTATGCGAAAAACTCCTCCTGAAGGACCTTTTTCCTCTTGGCGAATATCTTGCAAAAGGACAACATCCCCTGGGATAGCGTCCTTCATCTTCTCGCAAGGAATGAATATATCAGGTGAACCGTCTGCTGTTCTTGCAAATGAAAAATATCTTGAGCTTCTGAGAATTGTAGCCTTTACATATCCCATTGCTTCACTCAGCACAACATTTTTATTCTTTATAAGGATAATATCGCCGTCCTCCTGAAGTTCAGAAATAGCGAGGTTATAGCTTGCCTTATCTGATATATTTGAAAGCTTGAAAAGCTCATCACGAGAAATCTCTCTGTTTTCTCTTTGGAGGGTTGTAATAACAATATCCTTCGTCTTTAGTTTCATAGAATCTCCTTTGATATTTTAAATCACTTTGTCATAAATAAAATTCTAATGTATTAGGACCGCAATGAGATGAAATAGTACAGCCCGCTCTTGAAATAAGAATTTCATTAAATACATTCTTACTTTTGAGATAATCATAAACAAGCTTTTTAAACGCTCATCAGATATACCTGAATGTGTTATAAAAAACTCTTTTTGGGATTGATATTATCAAATTCCGCGAGCTTATCATCAATATACTGTGGCAAAACCTTTTCGAGCTTACCTCTATACTTTTTGCCAACAGTCATAGAACCATCCTTATTATTTACAATGATACTTGGCTTTAGGCTGAGGAGATTTGCACCAAGCATTGCAATAGTTGAACATCTTCCGCCTGCACGAAGATAATCAAGCCTATCAACAACAAAGCTTCCATAGGTTTTCGAAGTTAATGCACGAATATTTTCTGCAATTTCTTTTCCTGACATTCCCTTCTCAGCCATTTCAGCGGCTTCAAGAGCAAGAAGCCCTGATGCACTTGAAAGATTGCAGGAATCGACCGGATAAACATTGCCAAGCTGTTCTGCGGCAATGCAACAATTTTTATATGACGCAGAAAGTGCTGAACCCAAGTTTATATGAACTATCTCATAGCCTTGCTCTACAAGTGGTAAAAATCCATCAATATACTCCTGAACATTGACAGCCGAAGTTTTTGGAAGTGTTCCTGAAGCCTTAAAATGCTTATAAATTTCATCAGGTGTTATATTTACACCGTCGTCATAGCTTGTTCTGCCAAGAATAATATGGAGCGGATATGTTGAAATATTATATTTCTTTTTAAGCTCTGCTGGCAAATCGCAAGTGCTGTCTGCCGTTATCAATACATTTCTTTCCATAGAGGTCACCCTTTCTTAACTGTATCATTATACTGCATCTGACGAATATCCCTACCAATAAATTTAAGTCTGAGCATCTCGCCTATTATTCTTGAAACCAATCTCTGATGATAGGATTTTTCAAGTTCCTTGAGTGTAAGGTTTGTACTTATTATTATTGGCTTTTTCAGCAGCATTCTTGTATTTATTATATTATAAATTTTTGACAATGTAAACTGTGTTAGAAATTCTGTTCCAAGGTCATCTATAATCAAGAGGTCACATTCCTTGAGAAGATTTTCTGTTGCATCAGTAGATTTATCATCGTTGAATCTCTCACTCTCAAGTTTTGAGAGAATATCAGGTGCAGAAGCATATACTACACCATAGCCGTTGTCTATAACTTCCTTTGCTATTGCAAGTGAAAGGTGAGTTTTTCCAAGTCCTGAACCACCCTGAAACAAAATACTTCTTGATTGTGGTGTGAAATTAACTGCATAGCTTTCGCAAAAATTAAGAATTTTCTCCATTCTTGTATATGGTGAAATCATCTTTTCACCCTCACGAATAGGCTCTCGGCTATAATAATCGAGTGAAAATGTCTTGAAATCCGAAAGTGAGAGTGGAGAAACACTATTTAGTTTATCGTATGCCTTTTCACGCAAAAGCTTTTTTAAGCATAAACACATTTTCCCGTCAATATATCCCTTATCGCTACATTCTTTGCAGCTATAATGTACATCAAGATAGTCTGACTGATAACCATTTTTTTCTAAAATTGTTTTAAGCTCCATTTGTAGGGCAAGATTTTGTGTTTTAAGCTTTTCGAGCATTTCTCTTACACTTATTCTATCGGCAAATACTGAACGAGCCGCCATTGTACTTGTTTTTGCAAGGCTTTCTTCTATCTCTTGTACCCTTGGCAACTTTTTAATAAGCTCTGAATGCTTTATCATTGCATCATATTCTGCTTTATTTCTTCTCGCTTTTAGTTCCTCAAAAGCGTCATCATATATATCCTTGGAATATCCCATTGTTTATATCACCTTATTCATCAAAAATGCTTGAATTTTCATATGCTTCCAAATCATAGGTTGCTTCTGATTCACTTGAGAATTTAGCTCTTTTTGGCTTTTTCTCTGCCTTAGCCTGTTCTATGGTTGTAATATGGGCCTTATGCCAGCGTTCAAGTATGGATTCAACATAATTAGGAATATACTTGCCCTTAGCATCAACACATCTCTCATATGCTTCACGAATCATATCTGCCGTGAAGTGCCATTCGTTTACCCACCTCTCAGCTTGTTTGAGTTCCTTATCTGTCGGGGAATGTTCCTCAAGACCGATTGTTTGAACTATAAGCCTAAAGGCAGTTCTGCTATTTGTCATACGCATAATTTCCTTTTCGGCTCTGTCAACCGTTGTTATCTCATTATCTCCCCAACTTTCGGCAACCTTTTCTATGTATTTCATATTAGTTTTGCCCATATCCTGAAGATACTGCAAAAGCATTATTATAACTTCAACAGGAAGTCCGTAATATTCATTCAGCATAAGTAAGGTGCATTTATCAGTATTGCTTGTCATTCTGCCAAGAATATTATCTGCCTCTTGCATAAGAAATGCGATTGACGGGTCAGCAACCATTCTTTCTGCGAGGTGTGCTGAATCGGGCTTTTGCGGTCTGGAGAGTGGTTTTTTAGGCTCACTTTGCTTTTTTTCAATCGGCTGTTCGACAGGTGTTATTTCTGCTTTTAAAGTTTCAGCCTTAGGTTCTATTTTAGCGGTAAAAGTAGGTTTTTCTGTAAGCTTAAAGCCAAATGGTGCAGAAGTTTCATTTACAGAAGGAATTATTGAACCACTTTCTTTATCTATGGTTATAATGCCTGTTGCTATCCAATATTGCATACTGTCACGGGCATCAGCTGGGCTCATTGAAAGTGCTGACGCCATATCTTCATCGCAGAAATTTTCTCCTGCGTGACGCAAAAACCACAACAAAACCTTTAGTTGAGCCGCTCCCGCAAGTTTTATATGTTCATCAACAACACTGCATGGAACAGCGAAAATGCTATTCCATGCACCAAGATTCATTTTATAATTCATTATTTGCCTCCCATAAGACAATTAAAAGTTTTGCTAAAGCTTTTTCAAAAGCTTGTAGAACAAGGGCAAAGCCCAACATTCATTGCTCTTTGAGCGACGGATTTTATCCGCCACTTTTTCTTTTGGTTAGCAACATTAGTCAATAAAGGCGGACAAAGTCCACCCTTTATGGGCAAAGAATGTTAAGGGCGTTGCCCTTAAGTGACGAACCGCCGCACCCAAAACGCGTAATCGGTTTTGCAAGCAAAACCTCGACATCTGCAAGAGCGGTTTATTGTTGCGGATAAAGTAACTGCCAATGAACTATCAAAGGCTGGAGCAAAACCTTGAAGTACCTTTGAGGATTTTTTAAACCTATCGGCAGTTCATTGGAAAATACCCCGACCGCGTCAACTATCTTCCCTAATCCACCACGAACGATTCCGCGTCTTCTCCGTGGGTCGGCACCCACTAATCTATTGGTAATAGTACTGGCTGACGCTTTTCAAATACTGTTACATAAGAGAAGCCGCACTTTTGAGCAAGTCTGTACCCTTCCTCTAAGCCCGAACCGACATCTCCCCATCTATGTGCATCTGAACCGATTGTAATATATTTTCCGCCAAGCTCTCTGAAGCGTGAAACTATATTTTCTCCTGGAAGCGTCATTCCTATTCTTTGTCTTAAGCCTGATGTATTTATCTCTAAGGCTTTTTTATTTCTGGCAAGAACTTTTAAAACCTCATCTATCATTTCTTTATATGTATCGTATTTAATTTCTTTGGTAACATTGCCAACTATATATCTCAAGGGGTATGTCATATGTGCAAGCGTATCAAAGCGGTTATCTACTGCAAGTTCATAAAGCTGTGTGAAATATCTCTCGAGCAGGTCATTAACATTATCATTATTATATTCAAGAAAATAGAAATCCTGTTCATTTTTGAGATTATGTAGAGAGCCAATAACAAAATCATAATCGCACAAGGAAAGTACATCATCTGCGGCAAGTTTATTTTGTGTTGGCTGACCAAGTTCTATACCTGTATATACCTTCATTTTAGAGCCATAGCTTGCTCTCGCTTTACCCGAAGCCATAACAGAAGCCTCTATACTTTTTCTCACATTATTAAAGAAATACTCGTTACATTCGCAATGGTCAGTTATAGAAATGCTATAAAGTCCAAGCTTTATGGCTTGTTCGCAGAGCATCATAACAGGGTCGTTTCCGTCAAACGAATGTTTGCTGTGGGTATGGCTATCTGAGAAAAAACGCTTATTCATATTTATATACCCTTTCAATTTTCAGTTCTGAATCTGCTATTATAGATTATAGCACACTAAAAAAAAATAATTTATACGGATATATTAACAAAAATATCTATAATTGAATTGATGGAAATTATTAAGTTTGCAACTGTTTGCTCATTTTGCATATTTCTATTTTATTTCCTATATATTGTGCTTTCTCGAGAAAATTATATTTATCATCAAAAGACTTGACAAGTTGAGGATTATGTTGGATAATTTAATATGAACTTATATAATTAGGAGGAATAACAAATGCGTGCTGTTATTACAGTTCTCGGAAAGGATAATGTTGGAATCCTTGCAAAGGTTTCTAATGTATGTGCTGATGCTGGTGCAAATATAATCGAGGTAACTCAGAGCGTTCTTCAAGAAATGTTTGCTATGATTATGTTTGTTGAAATCGGAGATATTAAAATCCCTTATTCTGAACTTTCAGATAAACTTGTTGCCCTCGGCGATAACCTTGGACTTAAGGTTCATGTTATGCATGAAGATATTTTCAACACAATGTACCATGTCTGATATTTAAAGCCTGAATAATTTGAAGGGATTGATTTTCTAAAAATGATAAATTCACATGATATACTTGAAACCATCAGTATGATTGATAACGAAAATCTCGACGTTCGTACAATCACTATGGGTATCTCTTTGCTCGACTGTATCGACTCTGATATTGATAAAGCCTGCGATAAAATCTATGATAAGATTTGCAGATATGCAAAAGACCTTGTTAAGACAGGCGAAGATATAAGCAAGGATTATGGAATTCCGATTATTCACAAGAGAATATCTGTTACTCCTATTGCACTTGTTGCGGCTGCTTGCCCAACAAAAAATCCTGTTAAATTTGCTAAAACTCTCGACAAAGCGTCTAAAACTGTCGGTGTAAACTTTGTCGGTGGATATTCTTCTCTCGTGCATAAGGGCTTTGCTCCTGGTGACTATGCTCTTATTGAGAGTATTCCTGAGGCTCTCTCTGTTACTGATAATGTCTGTTCTTCTGTTAATGTTGGCAGCACAAAAACAGGTATCAATATGGATGCTGTTGCTAAGATGGGACGCATCATCAAGGCTGCTGCCGAGGAAACTAAGGACAGAGATTGCATTGGTGCAGCAAAGCTTGTTGTTTTCTGTAATGCTCCTGAAGATAACCCATTTATGGCTGGTGCTTTTCACGGTACTGGTGAGCCTGACTGTGTTATCAATGTTGGTGTTTCTGGTCCTGGCGTAGTAAGAGCTGCTCTTAGCAAGGCTGGAGATTGCAATATTACTGAGGTTGCTGATATTGTTAAGCGTACTGCGTTTAAGATTACTCGTGCAGGTCAGCTTGTTGCTCAAGAGGCCGCCAAAAGGCTCTGTGTTCCTTTTGGCATACTCGACCTTTCACTCGCACCAACACCTGCTGTCGGCGACTCTGTTGCATATATTCTTGAGGAAATGGGTCTTGAGCAGTGCGGTGCTCACGGCACAACTGCTTGCCTTGCTCTCCTCCAATGACGCTGTTAAGAAGGGTGGAGCTATGGCTTCATCTCATGTTGGTGGTCTTTCAGGTGCATTTATTCCTGTTACTGAGGACGCTGGTATGATTGAGGCAGCAAGAAGTAAGGCTCTTTTCTATTGTTAAGCTTGAGGCTATGACTTCTGTTTGCTCTGTCGGACTTGATATGATTGCTATTCCTGGTGACACATCAGCTGATGTTATTTCTGGAATTATTGCAGACGAAGCTGCTATTGGTATGGTTAATACAAAGACAACTGCTGTTCGTCTTATTCCTGCTATTGGCAAGAAAGTTGGTGACGAACTCAACTTCGGTGGACTTCTCGGTGGCGGACCTGTTATGGAAGTTAATACAAAATCTCCTGCAAAACTCATTGCAAGAGGCGGTAGAATTCCAGCTCCTCTCCAGAGCCTTAAAAATTAACAAGCTTCCCTAAGACACTCAAAAGTTTAGTTCAAGCCCTTTTCAAAGGCTTGCGGTTTCCAAAGGCAGAGCCTTTGGTCGCTCTCCGCAGAGAGCGAAACACATTTGGGCGAAGCCCAACATTTCTTTGCTATTTGAGCGGCGGATTTTATCCGCCGCTTTTTTCTTTTCTTAGCAACATTAGTCAATAAGGGGTGGACAAAGTCCGCCCCTTAGGGAGCAAGAGATGTTAAGGGCTTCGCCCTTAAAACCTGAGGGACTCCGTCCCTCGACCCTGCAAGCCTTTAAAAAGGCTTGAACTAAACTTTAAGTGTCTTAGAGAAGTCTTTTAGCTTTGAGGTAGCTACTTAATCCATGTCTTGGTGCGGAGGCTCGTCGCTGGCAAAAATCAACAATATTTTAAACAAGTTTATTACAAAATATATAATTGGACAAATTGACTATACAAGGTAAGTTTCGTGTCTAAATTTTGAAATTTTTGACTTGATATTAAATGCCAACTGTGATATTATTATGTGGTACACAAGGGGGTGTGGTGGAACTTAATCTTACTTATATTTCGTAAGAAAGATTTCGTTTCTCCACGCCTGTTTATTTATAGGAGGTGTATAACTGGTGCAAGATATGATTTCAAAAATAGTCGAAATGGACGAAAAGGCTCGTGAACTTAATGACGAGGCTCTCAAAAGCAAAATCGACTATGAACAGGAGATTGCTGTTGCTAAGCAAACTATCATCAAAGACTATCTTGAACGAGCAAGAAAGCGTGTACAAATCAACGCGCAGTCGGAACGAGATGCTGCCAAAAAGGAACTCGCTCAAACTCGTGAGGCTCACGCCAAAATCGAAAAAAAGCTTGATGACCTCTACGGCTCAAATTGTGACAGCTGGGTTGACGAAATCTTCAAGAGAGTAATATCGGGGTGATTTTATGCTATCGTCTATGTCTTCCAACGCTATTCTTGCTAAGGCAAGGACTATGTATGGACGCAGACTGACAGACAAGGATTACGAGGATTTGCTCGCCTGCAAAACCGTTCCTGAGGTTGCAAACTATCTTAAAAATGAAACAGTATATTCCGAAATTCTTTCAGGTCTTAACGAAAATGATGTTCATAGAGGTCAGCTTGAAACCTTACTAAGAAAGAAAATTTTCTATGAAAAAGTTTCTCTCGCAAGATTTGATATGAACTCAGAAAAATTTCTTTCAGTTTTCTTCATAAATCGTATGGAAATTGAGCAAATTATGAGATGTATATCTCTTCTTAATATTGGAAGAGCTTCTGAATATGCCTACGAAATGCCTGTTTTCTTTGAGAAACACACAAATCTCAATCTTAAATCCTTCTCTGAAGTGACAAATCTTAGTGAGCTTTTGATGTTCTCAGCAATACTAAGTATGCTAAGATTATACGGCCTTTCATTCCACAGGGTGACGAACAGCTTGATGTTCCAAAAATCGAAACCGCTCTTTATACCTATAACGTTAATTCTTTGTTTGAATCTATCAATAAGAATACAAGAGGTAAAGAGAAAAAAGAACTTCTTGCTCTTATCAATGCTTTTATTGATTTCAGAAATTTCGTAAGAATTTCTCGTCTGAAAATGAGCTACCATACCTCTGAGGACTACACAAGAAGTATGCTTCTTCCCTATGGAAGGTTAAGCAAGGCTCAAATCAACTCCTTGCTCGAATGTGAAAGCTCTAATGAGCTTATGAACAATCTGAAGGCTACCTATATAGGAAAGTCCCTCAATAAAGCCGAATATAACACTCAAAGCCAGATGATAACTGCTCTTAATTCTATATACTGCAAAAAAAACATCAGACTCTCTGTAAACGCTTCGGTAGTTATGCTTTCTTATGTTATGCTTTCAGAAATCGAACTATCTAATATTATAAATCTCATTGAGGGCACTCGATACGGATTTTCCGAAGAAGAAAAATCAAGACTTCTCGTGAGATGAAATGAGGTGATTACGTGTCCGTAAGACCTATGAAAGCGGTCGGCATTATTGGTCTTTCATCAGAGCTTGATAAGGTTATGCGATATTGCGGAGAATCTGAAATCTTTCACCCCGATGACGCTATGAATTTCTATGAGAATACCGGAAAATTCGTTCCGATAAACGAAAGAAATCCTTATCAAGACCCATTGGCTGAGCTTATCTCTTCGGTTCAATCAGCCGGACTGGCACTCGAATTTCGCAAGACAAAAGAAATTTACTGTCAGCGACAGTGGTATCAAAAAGTATGTCAAGTTCGTTTCTTCTAAGCTTGATAGATTTACTACCGAAACGCTTAAAATTAATGCAGAGCTTGATGAATGCAGAAAAAAAACCAAGAGGAGCTTAACCACTTTATAGGAAGTAATCTTGATATGGAAAAGCTTTTTCGCTTGTAAATTTATCAATGTAAACTTTGGTCGAATTCAAAGGAAAGCTATGACAGACTTACAGAGCTTAATAGCAATCCATACATCATTTTCTTCCCCTGCACGAATGACCAGACTCATTACTGGGGTGTTTATTTTTCACCACTCGGCAGTGAGGACGAAATCGATAGGATATTCGCAAGCCTTTACTTTGAAAGAATGAATCTTCCAAAGGGCGTTACGAATCCCGAAAAATATCTCGAAAAGCTAAAAGCTAAAGAGATTGCACTCAGACAACAGCTCACTAAGATTCAGCAACAGCTTGATATTTTCTGGACTGCTGAGAGCGAAAAGTGCAGTATGTATTATAGTAGGCTGAAAGAAATGAATACCTACTATACCATTAAAAAATATGTCTACTGCTATCACAAAAACTTCATTCTTGTCGGTTGGATTCCTGCCGACCAAGAAAAACAATTTACTCAAGGGCTTGACAAGATAAACGGTATTGAATATACCCTTAGCGATGGCAAGGACGAGATAAAACATTCTCCGCCTGTCATTCTTAAAAATCCGAGATTTGCTAAGCGTTACGAATACTATGTTAAGATGTTCGGCTTGCCAAGCTATAACGAAATCGACCCGACTATGCTTGTAGCTATAACCTACACCATATTCTTCGGAATAATGTTCGGCGATTTCGGTCAGGGTATTGTCCTTTCTATTGTTGGCTACCTTATGTGGAAGCTGAAAAAGATGGATATAGGAAAAATTCTTATCCCCTGCGGTATTTCCTCGGCTATATTCGGATTTATCTATGGCTCATGCTTCGGCTTTGAAGAAGCCTTCAATCCGATATATAAGGCAGTCTTTGGACTTGATGAAAAACCCGTTGATGTAATGGCTCCTGCAACATCAAATCTGATTGTTTATGCATCAGTCGGTGTCGGTGCAGTAATTATTATGATTGTTATGCTTTTGAACATCTATTCTTCACTGAAACGCAGAGATTATGAAAGCGGAATCTTCGGTCCGAACGGTATAGCAGGCTTTGTATTCTATACATCGCTTGTTGTCGGTCTTGTCTGTCAGATGGTTCTCGGAATTCAACTTATGAATATCGTATATGTCATCGGCTTGATTATAATACCGCTTATTCTTATCTTCCTCAGAGAGCCACTCCGGAAGACTTGTTTCAGGAAATAAAAATTGGCAACCGCAAAAAAGTGGGGCGAATATTGTGTTCAGAACTTCTTCGAGCTTTTTGAAACTTGCTTGAGCTATGTTACTAACACAATGTCTTTCTTGCGTATAGGTGCATATGTCCTTGTTCACGCTGGTATGATGCTTGTTGTATTCACACTCGCAAATATGTCTGGCGGATTTATGTACTATATAGTTGTTTTGTTGGGCAACGCAATAGTTATGGCTCTTGAGGCACTTCTTGTTGCTATTCAGGTGCTAAGACTTGAGTATTACGAATTGTTCAGCAGATTCTATGTTGGTCAGGGCAGAGCCTTTGAGCCTGTCCGACTCGAAGAAAATCAATAATTCCATATGAGATTTTAAGCTCATATGTGGGTTATAAATAATTTTTTAAATTAAATGGAGGATTTTAATTATGGAAATCATGGAATTTGTATTGTTGGCTGTACCTGTTGTATTTTTAGTTGGTTCTATCTTGCTCGCTTATAAGGCTGTTAAGAGCGGTGCTAAACGCAAGACTGCTGTTTTCACACAGATTGCTTCTTTCTGCATTGTTGGTCTTGTTTGCCTTATAATTCCTATGACAGTTAGCGCTGCTGACACAACTGCTGTTGTTGATTCAACAGCTAATGGTCTTGGTATGCTTGCTGCTGCTCTTGCAACTGGTATCTCTGGTATCGGCGGTGGTATCGCTGTTGCTGGTGCTGCTCCTGCTGCTATCGGTGCAACAAGTGAAGACCCTAAGGCATTCGGTAAGTCACTTATCTTCGTTGCTCTTGGCGAAGGTGTTGCTCTTTACGGACTTCTCGTTTCTATCCTTATCCTTAACAAGTTCTAATTCTAAATTGGCGAATTACAAATCGCAAGTTTCGTAGCGGCGAGCCGCCGCACCCAAGACGCGTAATCGGTTTTGCAAGCAAAACCTCTACATCTACAAGGGCGGTTTATTGTCACGAATAAAGTAATTACCAATGAACTACCAAAGGCTTGAGTGAAACTTTTAGCTGTCTTAGAAAAGTATGTTAGCTAATTGTAGGGGCGAACTGTGTTCGCCCGCTCGGTAGTTACTTCATCCGCAGCAACAAGTTTCCCACACTCACTACAAGCAAGATTTGTCTAGCAATTACGCAACAAAAAGTACTTTTTAAACTACATAAAGGTCAGGTGAGATTATGAGATTTTATTTAATCAGCGACAATGTTGATACGGCAATGGGTATGCGTCTTGCGGGAATCGAAGGCGTTGTCGTTCACGAGGACAGCGAGGTTCGTGACGCTCTCACAAAGGCTATGGACTATGATGATGTCGCAGTTATCCTTATGACCGAGCGTCTGGTTTCTCTTTGTCCTGACCTTGTCTATAACCTAAAAGCTAAACCGCAAACAACCGCTTATAGTCGAAATTCCCGACAGACATGGAAACGGTCGTGCAAAGGATAGTATCACAAGATATGTTCGTGATGCTATCGGTGTTAAAATCTAATAAAAATCTCTACGGAGGTGACATTATATGGCAGAAGTTCAGAGTGGCTCTGAAAATTTTTTGAAGGCTATTGAAAAATATGCCGAGGAACAAAGAAATAAAATTCGCTTTGAGTCTGAATCCTTCAAAAAGCAAGAGCTTGAAAAGGCTGAAGCAGAAGGAATTAGAGAAGCCTATACCCTTATTCAAAGAGAAATGGCAGCCATAAGAACGGAAATTTCAAGCCAGCTTTCTCGTGACGAGATGGCAAGCAGAAAGAAAATTTTCGAGAAAAGAAATAAAATGACTGAAAATGTCTTTGAAAAGGTTACTCAAAAGCTTGTCGAATTTACTAAGACAGCAGATTATGAAAAGCTTATGCTCGAAAGCGTAAAGAAAATTGCACAAGCTCTTAAGGCAGACGATGTAATCTTCTTCATTAAGGAAAGCGACCTAAAGTTTGCTGATAAGATTAAGGCTGCCTATACAGCAGAAAGATTAAAGGATAAAAAGCTCGCTGATAAAATCAAGTCGGCTTTCTCTCCTTCTTGCGAGGTTAAGTCCTCTAAGGAAATTAAAATTGGCGGAATCACAGGCAGAAGTGCAAGTCTGGGACTTATCGCTGATGAAACTCTCGATACAAAGCTTGATGGTCAGCGGGAGTGGTTCTATCAAAATTCAGGTCTTAGAGTTACTGAGTAATTCCCGACTGGAAAATGAGATGAGATAATGGCAAATAAAAATGTAATTTACGGAATCAACGGCCCTGTTGTTACTGTTAAGGACACAAGAGACTTTTCTATGATGGAAATGGTTTATGTCAGCGACGAACGCCTCGTCGGCGAAGTTATTGGTATCACAGATAAGCTTACTACTATTCAGGTCTATGAGGAAACAACAGGCTTAAAGCTTGGCGACCCTATCTACGGCACAGGCGAGCCTATGAACATTCTTCTCGGCCCTGGTATTATTGATAATATCTTTGATGGTATCGAAAGACCTCTTAAAGCTATCGAGGAATCAACAGGTTCTTCCTTTATTTCAAGAGGTGCTGCTGTTTCTTCACTTGATGACAAAAAGCAGTGGGATGTAACTATCACAGCTAAGGTTGGTGATTACCTCAAGGCAGGTCAGATTTATGCTACTTGCCCAGAAACACCTATCATTGAGCATCGCTGCATACTTTCCCCTAAGATTAAGGGTGGTAAAGTTATCAAAGTTGAACCTAACGGCAAGTATAAGATAAACGATACGATCGTTACTATTGAAGATGACGAGGGCATTAAGCATGAGCTTACACTTTGTCAGGCTTGGCCTATCAGAACACCAAGACCATCAGCAGAAAGACTTTCAGCCGATGTTCCGCTTATCACAGGACAGAGAGTTATTGATACACTTTTCCCTATCTCTAAGGGCGGTACAGCTGCTATTCCTGGCGGTTTCGGTACTGGTAAGACTATGACACAGCACCAGCTTGCAAAATGGTGCGATGCGGATATTATCGTATATGTTGGTTGTGGTGAGCGTGGTAACGAAATGAGCCAGGTTCTTACTGAGTTCTCCGAACTGGTTGACCCGAAGTCTGGCAGACCTATGACCGACAGAACTGTACTTATCGCTAATACATCTAATATGCCCGTTGCGGCTCGTGAAGCTTCTATTTATACAGGCATTACAATTGCCGAATATTACCGCGATATGGGCTATCACGTTGCTATTATGGCGGACTCCACCTCACGTTGGGCAGAGGCTCTGCGCGAAATGTCGGGTAGACTTGAAGAAATGCCTGCTGAAGAAGGTTATCCTGCTTATCTTCCATCAAGACTTTCTGAATTCTACGAAAGAGCTGGCAGAATTGAGACTCTTTGCGGAGCAGAGGGTTCAGTTACTATTATCGGTGCGGTTTCACCTCCTGGTGCTGATTTCTCCGAGCCTGTTACACAGAACACAAAGCGTTTTATCCGTTGCTTCTGGGCTTTGGATAAGTCACTCGCTTATTCAAGACATTAATCCTGCAATAAACTGGATGACAAGTTACAGCGAATACTATACAGACCTTGACCCTTGGTTTAGAAAGAATCTCGGTGAAGACTTCATCAAGTATAGAAACAAGATTACTGCTCTTCTCCATGAAGAAAGCCAGCTTATGGAAATCGTTAAGCTTATCGGTTCTGATGTTCTTCCTGATGACCAGAAGCTTGTTATCGAAACAGCTAAGGCTATTCGTGTTGCTTTCTTACAGCAGAACGCCTTCCATAAGGACGATACCTTCGTTCCGCTTGAAAAGCAAAAGCTTATGATGAAGACTATTCTCCATCTCTACGAAAAGGCTAAACATATTGTTGCTGCACAGATTCCTATTTCGCAGGTTCTTGAGCTTCATCTCTTTGAGAAAATCACAAAGATGAAGTATGATATTCCGAATGACAAACCCGAAATGTTTGATGAGCTTAATAAGTCTATTGATGACGCTCTTGCAACAATCTCAAACATATAAGCGGAGGTGCGTGACCGCACTATACAAAATGCGAAATCGCTCAAGAAGTCTCACTCGTGGTGAACACAATAGGTTTTTCCACGCAGAGGACTAATCTACCGCTTAGCTGATGCACTTCTTTAAGACAGATAAAAGTTTCGCTCAAGCCTTTTCTACACCAGCTTTGCTGGTGAAAGCTGCTGCAGGGTTGAGGGACGGAGTCCCTCATGGGTTTTTAAGGGCAAAGCCCTTAACATTCTTTGCTCTCTAAATGACTAATGTTACTGACAAAAGAAAAGGCGGCGGACAAAGTCCGCCGCTCAGGGGTAAAGAATGTTGGGCTTCGCCCAAAGGTATTTCGCTCTCTGCGGAGAGCGACAAGGGCTTTGCCCTTGACCTACAAGCCTTTAAAAAGGCTTGACCTAAACTTTGAGTGTCTTAGGGGAAGTTTGTTTAAGCACCCACATTTATTACTACTTATTTAAGGAAGTGAAATGAATGATTCTCGATTATGTTGGCGTTAAGGAAATCAATGGTTCACTTATCGTTCTCGATGATGTCGAAAACGCTTCTTATGAAGAAATGGTTGATATTCGTCTTGATGACGGCTCAATTCGCCACGGAAGAATAGTTCAGACTCAGGGTAAGCGTTGTGTCGTTCAGGTATTTGAAGGCACTAAGGGTATGTCACTCGACAATGCACGCACTCGTCTTAAAGGACACCCTATGGAGCTTGCTCTCTCACCTGAAATTATGGGTCGTGTCTTTAACGGCTCGGGTACTCCTATTGATGGTCTTGGCGATATCTATCCTACTCACAAGGCTAATATCAATGGCACTCCGATTAACCCTGTTTCAAGAATTTATCCACAAAACTATATAAATACTGGTATCTCTACAATAGATACTCTTATGACACTTATTCGTGGTCAGAAGCTGCCGATTTTTTCTGGCTCAGGTATGAAACATAACGAACTCGCTGTTCAGATTGTTCGTCAGGCTCAAATTGCTGGTGCTGGTAATAAATTCGGTATCGTCTTTGCAGCTATGGGTGTTAAGAACGATGTTGCGGAATATTTCCGCAAGAGCTTTGACGAAAGCGGCGTTCTAGAAAGAGTTGTTATGTTCCTTAATCTCGCTAATGACCCAATTATTGAAAGAACTCTTACACCTCGTTGTGCCTTGACTGCGGCTGAATATCTTGCTTTTGAGCTTGATATGCACATTCTCGTAATTATGACTGATATGACCTCATATGCCGAGGCTTTGCGTGAATTCAGCTCATCTAAGGGTGAAATTCCGGGCAGAAAGGGTTATCCTGGTTACTTATATTCAGACCTTGCTTCTCTCTATGAAAGAGCAGGTATGATTAAAGGAAAGAATGGTTCTGTTACTCAGATTCCAATTCTTACTATGCCTAACGATGATATTACCCACCCTATCCCTGACCTTACAGGTTATATCACAGAGGGACAGATAGTTCTCGACCGTTCTCTCGAGGGTGCTGGTCTTTATCCACCTGTTTCGGTTCTTCCATCACTTTCTCGTCTTATGAAGGACGGTATCGGTGAAGGCTTTACAAGAGCCGACCACTCCGCACTTTCTAACCAGCTTTTTGCAGCTTATGCGAAAGTTATGGACGCTCGTTCGCTCGCCTCTGTTATCGGTGAGGAAGAGCTTTCCCCTATTGACAAGAAATATATCGAGTTTGGTAAGCTCTTTGAGGCTTATTTCGTAAATCAGGGCTACAACGAGAACAGAACTATCGAGCAGAGCCTTGACCTTGGCTGGAAGCTTCTCTCTACTCTTCCTCGTGAAGAGCTTGACCGTGTTGATGACGCTATTCTTGATAAATATTATATTGAGGATAAGGATTCTATCGTTTTTGAAACATTTGCCTCTTCTGAGAAAAAAGATGATGACAGTGATGATAACGATATTGCTTAATTTTTTGGGAGGTGACAGATATGGCAGTTCAGGCTGTACCTACAAAAGGAAACCTGATGGCAACAAAGAAATCTCTTGCACTTGCCAAAAATGGTTTTGAGCTTCTCGACAAAAAGCGTAATATCCTTATCAGAGAAATGATGATGCTTATCGACAAGGCTTCTGAAATTCAGGATAAAATCGACAGCACATATCATAAGGCTTATAAGGCTCTTGAGGTTGCTAATATTACCCTTGGCTTCTGTGATGAAATCTCGAAATCAGTTCCTGAGGAAACAAGCCTCAAGCTCTCCTACCGAAGCGTTATGGGTGTTGAGATTCCGATTGTAACAATAGATGAAAATTCTAATAACGGAATCTATTTCAGTATTTCCAATACGAACTCCTCTCTTGATGAAGCTTATCTACGATTTCACGAGGTTAAGGAGCTTACTGCGGTTCTTGCCGAGGTAGAAAACAGTGTCTATCGACTTGCTGACGCTATTAAAAAGACGCAAAAGCGTGCCAACGCTCTCAAAAATGTTATGATTCCAAAATTTGAGGCAACAGTTAAGTTCATAACTGAGGCTCTCGAAGAAAAAGAGCGTGAGGAATTCTCAAGACTTAAAGTTATAAAAAGTCAAAAGGCAGCTAAGGCTAATACTTAATTGCAAAAACATAAGACAGGGGCGAATTTATATTCGTCCCTGAATTTTTTTGTCTGAAAATAAGTTTAAAGTATTAAGTGGCGACCCACCACACACAAGACGCATAATCGGTTTTGCAAACAAAACCTTGACATCTGCAAGGGAGGTTTATTGCTATCGAAAGAAATCAAGGTGGAAGATATGTTAAGGGCTTCACCCTTAACACCCACCAAAGGCAGAGCCTTCGGAAACCGCAAGCTTTTGAAAAGGCTTGCGCAAAACCTTTAAGTGTCGGGATAAAATTTGTTAATTGACAATATAAAAACGCCTGACAGTGCGGAATTCTGTCAGGCATTTCTACTTGATTTTTAATAGCTTATTTAGTCCAAAATTACTTTTGGTTGTTCTCAGCTATATCGTCAACCAACTGCTGGATGTGAGCGATTTGCTCTTCATTAAGACCAGAAATCAAGAGATATTTCTTGTCGTCAAGGCCAAGAAGGTAATCTGTGCTTACTGAGAAGAAATCAGCAATCTTAACGAGCATTTCGATTGAAGGAAGAATATTGTCATTCTCCCAGTTAGAGATGCTCTGCTTAGAAACAGACAAGCTTCTTGCAAGCTCTACTTGAGTAATATTTCTTGCGGACCTTAATTCACGAATTCTTACATTTAACATCAGTTTTCCCCATTTCACTAATTTTTTATAATAATATTACAGATAGCCAAAAATATAAAATATTTTTAGCATATATAATATCATCAGTATAGAATTTATATTATGTATTTCAAAAATTAATCAGAGATGCAAGGCCTTGTGAACAAAACTGAATATCCTTGAAATAACATCTAATATACTTATTATTATATCAAATAATTCTGAATTTGCAATAGTAAATTGAAAATATTCAAAAATAGTTTACAATCAATAGCCAAAATTAGGTGATTGACAATAATTTTATGCTTTGATTTATACATAAAAATACATATTTTTAAAAACAAATTTAAGAATGAATTGTAAAAATCCATTATATTAAATTGACGAACTGTGCTAAATGTGTTAAAATATAAAGCGGCTGAGCAAATTTAATAGTAAATTTGGTAAAAGGGGAATTATATGAGTGATACTATTAAAAAAAATAAATATAAATCCTTCAACTTTTCAGAGTACCCTATTTTAACTCTTGGACTTATTTGCTTTTGTTTGGCACTCATATTCGGAACAGTACCGTTTTCAACTACTGGAATAATACTTCTACTTTGTGTTGCATTTATAATTATAGTAGTAACATTTTGGCAAAGCAAAGATGACGAGAGCTTTAAAATAACCTCTATTAAAGCAATCAGCTATGTATCTATGCTATTTATAGCCTACTGTATAATGGCTATACAACAAAAATCTGGAGCTTTTCTATTTCTCTTTGCAGTATTTCTTGCAATAATCTATGGAATACATTGCTATATAAACAATATACTTGATACTAAAAAAATTATCATAATACTTTTTATTCTTGCTTTTGCATTGAAACTTGCATATATCCTCTATACAACAGTTCATCAAAGACAGCATGATGTTGAAAAATTTGATATTAACGCAAGAGGTCATGCTGCATATATACTCTATATATTCAATAACTGGTCCTTGCCTGATATTGATGTAAGAGATTATTGGCAATTTTATCACCCACCTTTGCATCATCTTCTTGCTGCGATATGGTTGAAAATACAAAGTATTTTTGGAATAGCAACAGAGGCTTCTTATGAGGGCTTGCAATACCTTACGCTTTTCTATTCAAGTGTATCTATGTATCTTTCATATAGAATTATGCAAGAGTTTAAACTGAGAAGAATGGGACTTATAATTGCTTTTGCAATAGTTGCCTTTCACCCTACTTTTATAATTCTTTCAGGAAGTGTTAATAACGATATTCTCTCATTAACATTTATGTTTGGAGCTATTCTTAATACCATAGTGTGGTATAGAGAACAGACTTTTAAAGAATATAATGAAAATTGCTTTATGCGTTGGCTTAGGAATGTTTACAAAACTCTCTGTATGGATGGTTGCTCCTGCCATTGCGATTGTTTTTCTTATTGTATTAATCAAAAATAGAAAAAAATTCAAAAGCCTTATTGGACAGATGCTTGCATTTGGTGGCGTATGTATACCACTTGGACTTGGCTGGAGCATAAGAAATTATCTTATGCATAAAGTTCCTTTCACCTATGTACCTAAGCTTTCTGTGACTAATAGCCAGTATGTTGGTTATTATAGCATTTTTGAAAGGCTTTTTGACTTCAATTTCAGCCAATTTGATAGCGTTTATACTCAATTTGTATTCTACGCTGGAAAGTATTTTGAATATAATCCTACAATAGCACTATTTTAAAACAGCTATGTTTGATGAAATCATAAATGACACATACTACCCTGAAAATAAAATTCAGTGGGGTTGTGCTTTTTCTGGTCGGGCGTGGTTCTTGCATTACTTGGCGTTATTGCAATGGTCTACATACTTATTAATAAAAAAGTATGAAGCCTATATTTAAGGTTTTTCTTTGCATTACTTTTTTTGTTGTAATTTTAGGCTCTTACTATATTTTCTGCTTTGAGTTTCCGTTCACTTGTACGCAGAATGTACGATATGTTGTTCCACTTATAGTAACTGGCGCAATGTTTATTGGCTTATGGCTGACAAAAACTCTTGGCAAAAAAACTAAATCAGCAAAAGTATTCCGAATTGCAGTCTGTGCAATTACAGTTTGTTTCTGTATCTCGTCTGCAGTGACCTATACTTTAATTGGAATATAATTTAAAAGGAATGAAATAAGATGGAAAAGGTAGTAATAATTGGTGCAGGTCCTGCAGGCTTAACAGCAGGCTTGGAATTATTATCAGATGGAAATAAAAAACTATGATGTAGTTATTCTTGAGGGAATCTAATGCTATTGGCGGAATTTCTCGAACCGTTTATCACAACGGTAACAGAATGGATATAGGTGGACATCGTTTTTTTTCTCAAAGAGCGATGAAGTTATGAATCGTTGGAAAGAACTTATGCCACTTCAAGGTAAAAAAATCCTATGATGATAAAGTTCTTAATCGTGAAAGCCCAGTATATGAAAATGGTCCTGACCCAGAAAATGAGGACAGGGTTATGCTCGTTCGTCATAGAGTTTCAAGAATTTACTATAAAAAGCATTTCTTTGATTATCCAATTTCTATGAAACCTCAAACAATTAAAAATATGGGACTTGGCACAACTTTTGTCGCAGGTTGCAGCTATATGAAGTCTGCCGTTGCTAAGAAAAAGGAAACTTCGCTTGAGAATTTCTATATAAATCGCTTTGGCAAAAAGCTTTATTCTATGTTCTTTGAAGGCTACACTGAAAAACTCTGGGGCAGACACCCTAAAAGAAATTGCTGCTGACTGGGGTTCTCAGCGTGTTAAAGGTCTTTCTATAAAAACACTCCTCAAAGATATGTTCTCTAAGGCTTTTGGTAAAAAGGATAACAAAAATGTTGAAACCTCACTTATTGAGCAATTTTGGTATCCTAAGTTCGGTCCTGGTCAACTTTGGGAAATTGCTGCTAAAGAATTTGAAAAACTTGGCGGAAAAATCCTTATGAATACATCTGTTAAAGAAACTATTCTTGAAAATGGTTCAATTAAATCTGTTAAATGCGAAACTTCAAATGGTTTAACTGAAATTAATGGCGATATTTTTATCTCCTCAATGCCTCTCAAGGACTTAGTAGCTGGTATTAAAGGTCAAACTATACCTCAAAATATTGCTAATATTGCAAGTGGTCTGCCCTATCGTGATTTCGTAACAGTAGGTTTGCTTGTACCAAAGCTTGCTCTAAAGAACGAAACTGAAATCAAGACTATGGGCAACATTGTTCCTGACTGCTGGATTTATGTTCAAGACACAAATGTTAAGCTTGGCAGGATACAGATATTCAATAACTGGTCGCCTTATATGGTAAAAGATGTTGAGCATACTGTTTGGATTGGTCTGGAATATTTCTGCACTGAAGGTGACAATTTCTGGAATATGAATGATAATGAGTGTATCGACTTTGCAGCCAAAGAACTTGAAAAGATGGGAATTATTTCAAGTGGAGATGTTCTTGATTCACACAGAGAACGCGTTAAAAAAGCTTATCCTGCATATTTTGATACTTATTCACAAATAGATGAACTTATTGCATATATAAATACTATTCCAAATTTATATTGTGTCGGAAGAAATGGTCAACATCGTTATAACAATATGGACCATTCAATGCTTACAGCTATTCGTGCAGTTGAACATATTAAATCTGGTAAAACAGACAAATCTGAAATATGGAAAGTAAATACCGAGAAAACTTATCACGAGGGCAAAGAACAGTCAACAAACCAAAGTGAAAAGGCATAGTATTTAGATTAATAAATAAATTTTTGATAAAAATTATAGAGCATATTTGATATTTCCTGAAATCTGCAGGAGTTTATCAAATATGCTCTATTTTTAGGCTCTATAATAAAGTTGTGGTAGAAAAAGAGCCTAAAAGTAAAAAAGTATAGCATATTTTAACCAAAATCCGTTAAAATAGAATTGCTTAGAAACCTGAAACGGAGGACAAAATATGCTCTATAGATATTTTACAGAAAAACTCTTAGGATGACTTTTTAAAAATCATTGCTTGCAAAGACAAAAAGTCCGCTAAAGAGGCTCTGTCAGATTGGATTAACTCGGCATCTGATTGTAGTGCCAAAATCCCATAGAATACTTATCAAGGCAATTTTTGACTGCGACAGGCTTTTGGTCGCATTGCAAATAATAAATATTGCTGTTTCTTCGGCGATGGAAATACTGCATTGAATAATATGCTATGATTAAAACTGAGCTTACTGATGAACTTCAAAATCTTGGTAATGCAAGTGGTTTTGATAAGGAATTTTCTGCAAGCTTTTGGATTTATGTTGTGATTATTTTAGTTTTAGCTATACTCACTTTGTTCTTATATATGAAATATTACAAGAGAGCTGTTTCAGAACATTCTAATTAAAGATTTTGGATAAAAAAGTCCTCGGATTTGATTTCGAGGACTTTTTATTATACGTTATTTACTTTTAATTATTAATTTTTTTAGATAAATCTATGCTTCTTACCTTATCTCTAACCTTTAAGACAAAGCCTGGTGAAACAGATAGTTCGTCTATTTTCATTCTAAGAAAAGTTTCTGTAAGTGTTGTATCGGCGGCAAGCTCTCCGCAAATGCCTATCCAAGCACCATTTTTATGAGCATTTTGGGCGGACATTTCAATCAATCTGAGAATCGCCTCATGGTGTGTATCACAAAAGCTTTCTATCTTGGAATTTTGTCTATCGCAAGCTAATGTATACTGTGTGAGGTCATTAGTTCCAACACTGAAAAAGTCTACCATTGGTGCAAGTCTATCACTGATTATTGCAGCGGCAGGTGTTTCAATCATAATTCCCAACTCTACATCTTCGGAATATGCAATACCATCTGCACTAAGCTCCGTTTTTACAATATCGCAGATTTCTTTTATTTGTATAAGCTCTGAAACAGATGTAATCATCGGAAACATTATTCCAAGCTTGCCATAAGCTGATGCTCTATACAAAGCCCTTAGCTGTGTTTTGAATATTTCAGGTCTTGTAAGGCAAATTCTGATTGCTCTATATCCAAGAGCTGGATTCTGTTCCTTATCAAGCTCAAAATAATCAACCTGCTTATCCGCGCCTATATCAAGAGTTCTTATTATAACCTTTTTATTGCCCATTGATTCAAGAACCTTTTTATAAGCATTGAATTGTTCTTCCTCTGTCGGATAGCTACTGTTTTCGAGATAGAGAAATTCACTTCTGAAAAGTCCTATACCGCCCGCATCATTTTCTAAAAAAACAGATTTTACATCATCTACTCCGCCTATGTTTGCATAAATATTGATTTTTGTACCGTCAAGAGTTATGTTTTCCTTACCTTTAAGGTCGAGCAAGAGCTTCTTCTTTTGAATATCCTCTGCTTGTTTCTTTTCAAGTCTTTCGAGAGTTTCATTATCAGGGTCAACGAAAATCTCACCAGTATAACCATCAACTATTGCTGTTATGCCATTTTTGATTTTATTCAGGAATGCTTCTCCTACACCTATTACAGCAGGAATATTCATATTTCTGGCGAGAATTGCTGTGTGAGAATTTGATGAACCGTATGCTGTTACAAAGGCATAAACCTTATCCTTATCAAGCAAAATAGTTTCACTTGGCGAAAGGTCATCAGCACAAATTATCATCTTGTCGCTCATTGCATTTTCACTTTCTGCGTCCATAGATAGATTTCTGATTATTCTATTTGAAATATCCTTTACATCAGCCGCTCTCGCCTGCATATATGAATCGTCCATAGATGCAAACATTTCAGAAAAAATTTTCGGCTGTTACCGAAACAGCATATTCTGCATTTACATGCTTGCTTTCAATCATATCTGAAATTGAGTCATTATAATCGTCATCTTCAAGCATCATCATATGAATTTCAAATATCTGAGCGTTAGCCTCTCCGACATCTTTCAATGCTTTTTCGTAAATTTCCTGAAGCTGAGCTATTGATTTTTCTTTTGCTGCCTGAACTCTTGCTTTTTCTGCATCTATATCTTCTATATGAAGCTTAGTTATAGCAATTTGCTGACGACTGAATATAGAAATCTTACCTATTGCGATTGCACCATAAACGCCTTTACCTGTATATATCCTCATTATTTTCACCTCTTATAAAAATTGCCGCCGTATATGAGCCATACGGCGGCAAACTAATCTAATTTTTAAAATTATTCGCCGAAACCGCTTTCAAAAAGCTCAACTGCCTTATCAAGAGCTGCCTGTTCGTTCTCGCCGTCTGCGGTAATCTTTACCTGAGTACCGCATTTAATTCCTGCTGCCATAATCTGCATAACCGCTGTTGCCTTTGCTTTTTTATCAGCAGTATTTAACATCACTGTACAGCCTGGGAACTTTTTCATCTCCGCAACTAACATTCCTGCTGGACGCATATGAATTCCTTGTACATTTTTTACTTCCACTGTCTTTGATACCATAGTTAAAATCTCCTTTTTATTTAAATTTATTTTTTAGCTATTAAAATGTTTTTAAACTATTTTAATTTTTAATTTTCTTCTTGAACAATGCAAGTAAAAGCATTCCAACAACTGAACCTATTACAAGTGAAAGCAAGTACATTGGCCAGTTGCCTATAACTGCTATTACGAATATACCGCCATGAGGTGCCATAAGTGTGCAGCCAAATGCCATTGACAAAGCACCTGCAACGCCTGCTCCTATCATACAAGCCGGAATAACTCTCAGTGGGTCTGCTGCTGCATAAGGAATAGCACCCTCTGTAACAAAGCTAAGTCCCATAATGTAGTTGACTGGACCATTTTTTTCTTTCCTCTTCTGTCCATCTGTTCTTGAAGAATGTTGTTGAAAGAGCGATTGCAAGAGGAGGAACCATTCCGCCAATCATAACTGCTGCCATTATATCATAGCTACCAGAAGCAATAGCCGCTGTACCAAAAACATAAGCTGCTTTGTTGAATGGACCACCCATATCAATAGACATCATAGCACCGAGTATGCAGCCAAGGAGAATTTTACTTGAGCTTCCCATACTATTAAGGAGGTTTGAAATGCTTGTGTTAATCATTCCCATAAATGGGTTGACTGCACACATTATAACTGCGATAATTCCTAAGCCAACAAGTGGATAAATCAAAACTGGCTTAATACCATTTAGAGCCTTTGGTAATTTATCGCAAAGCTTTTCAACGCCAAGCATAAGATAGCCACCTGCAAAACCTGCAAGTAATGCTCCGAGGAAGCCTGACGGAACATCTCCACCAACCGCAGCAAAGGTTGAACCTTTTGTTGCAAGATAACCACCTACAAGTCCTACTAAGAAGCCAGGTCTATCTGCAATACTCTTGCCGATATAACCAGCAAGAACTGGAATCATAAAGTTAAATGCAAAGTCACCGATTGTCTTGAAGAATTTTGCAGCAGCTGTATATGTTCCGAAATCACCCGTTTGTGGAGCACCTGCTATTGTATCAATAAGGAAAGCAAGTGCAATAAAGATACCACCTGCAATAGTAAATGGAAGCATATTTGAAACGCCGTTCATAAGATGCTTATATAGCTTTCTGCCAAAGCTTTCATTACCACTTGAGGCACTTTCTGCTGCTGCACCTGAATGATGATATATGGGAGCATCTCCTGAAACTATTCTGTTTATAAGCTTCTCTGGAATCTTTATTCCGTCTGAAACCTGTGTTGAAATAACTTTTTTTCCATCAAATCTTGCCATTTCAACATTTTTATCGGCTGCAACAATAATACCATCGCAATTTTCGATTTCTTCTTTTGTGAGAATATTCTTTGCACCGCCAGAGCCGTTTGTTTCAACCTTGATTGTTATACCAAGCTTTTTGCCGGCTTTTTCGAGTGCTTCTGCCGCCATATAAGTATGTGCGATTCCTGTCGGACAGGCTGTTACTGCAAGAACTCTATATCCTGTCTTACTTTCTGCAGCAGCTTCCTTTGGCTCATCAGGATATTTTTCCTTTTCCATATCGTCAATGATTTTAAGGAACTCGTCCTTATTCTTTGCTGCGATAAGCTTTGCTCGGAAATCCTCGTCCATAAGGATTGTCATAAGTCTGGAAAGAACCTCAAGATGTATATCTCCATCATTTGGAGCAGCAATCATAAACAAAAGATTTGAAGGCTCTTCGTCAAGTGCTTCATAATCAACACCACTTGGAACTGTCATGGCGGCAAGTGATGGAGCTTTTACTGCTGTACTCTTTGCGTGTGGAATTGCTATTCCCTCTCCAACCGCAGTAGAACTCATTTGCTCTCGTGCTAAGATTCCTTTCTTGTATTCTGCTTTGTCGGCAATCTTTCCACTCTTTACTTGTAAATCTACAAGCATATCAATAGCTTCTGACTTAGTTTTTGGTGTGCCGTTCAACATAATGCTTTCTTTGCTAAGCAAATCAACAATACGCATAAGTTTTTCCCCCTGTTACTAATTTTTTTATTTTCGTTAGATTTATCAATCTAATAGAGCCTTATTTTAAGCCAGCTGGCTAAGAAGCTTAAAAATTTCTTCTTTTTTTTTGCAAGTCCATCTGAAAAGGCTGTTGCACCACCCGATGCTGTACCAAGCTTTAGTGCATATTCATAATCACCTTTTTCACTGCCTGCTAAGAATCCTGCGACCATTGAATCGCCTGAGCCTGTGGAATTTTTGACTTTTCCCTCACATACCCCACAGATATGTGTTTTGTCATTTTCATCAAGAAGTACCGCTCCATCACTTGCCATAGAAACAAGAACATTTACCGCTCCCATCTCCTTTAGCTTTCTTGCATACTCTATAATTTCATCTGTACTTTTAAGCTCAACGCCGAACATTTCGCCAAGCTCGAAATTATTGGGTTTAATAAGAAATGGCTTATATTTAAGTACATTCATCAATAGGTCCTTTGTAGCATCTACAACTGCTCTTACATTCTTTTCTTTCAGATAATCAAGAATCTTTTCATATATATCTGATGGTAACGAAGATGGAATGCTTCCTGCAAGAACTATTGTATCTCCACTCTGAATTTCATCAAGCTTTCTGAAAAGCTCATCTATCTTTTCTTTAGAAATCTCAGGGCCTTGAGCATTAAGCTCTGTTTCTCTGCTTGACTTTATCTTAACATTTATTCTTGAAAAGCCCTTATCAAGATGTACGAAGTCGGTTTCGATTCCTGCTGAAGAAACACCTTCTTCAATAGCTTTTCCAGTAAATCCCGCAACAAATCCAAATGCTTTAGATTTTATGCCAAGCTCTGAAAGAACCATTGAAACATTGATACCTTTTCCACCAAAGTATATCTCTTCATTTTTTGTGCGATTAACCCTTCCGAGTTCAATCTCACCCGTATGAACGATATAGTCGATAGCTGGATTAAAAGTAACGGTATAAATCATTTACAAAACCTCCTTAACTGATGTATATTCTGTATATTTCTTATCCAACAATTTATCTGTAATTATTGTTGCCCGATTAAGGGGAATAAATGTAGCAGATGTTATTTTATCAAACTTTGAATGGTCTGAAAGAACATAAGCTTTTCGACTTCCATCTATTGCGGCTGTCTTGACTCTCGCTTCTCTTACATCGGGTGTAGAAAAGCCTGCCGAAACCGAAATTCCATTTGCACCTATAAAGCACTTTGTGAAATTATAGGATTTTAAGGTCATAACACATTCAGCTCCTATAATAGCTTCTGTTACAAATTTAACCTCTCCGCCAGGAATATAAACTTTAAAGCCTCTTTGTGCAAGTTTTTTTGCGTGAGTAAATCCGTTTGTTACAAAGCTCACATCTTTTTGAGGAATGAAGTCTATCATTTTTTCGGTTGTTGTTCCAGCATCTATATATACAAAATCGCCATATTCAATCAGCGAGGCGGCATATTTTGCAATGGCAATTTTTTCTTCTGTAAAAAGAGCCAGCTTTTCTTCTACATTATGCTCTATAAAACTGAAATTATCATCAAGTGCCATTGCTCCGCCATGAACCTTAACAATCTTTCCCATATCTGCAAGAGAGTTTATATCTCGCCTTACTGTTGATATTGAGGCATCAAGCATTTCACAAAGCTGCGAAAGTTTAACTGCTTTTTGTTCGTTTATGATTTCAAGTATAATAGCCATTCTTTCTTCTGCAAGCATTTTGAATTTTCCCCTTACTGAGATTGTTTTGAAATGTTTTGAAATGTTTTGACTTGTTCTGATATTATAATAGCATATTTACAACGGATTTCAAGTGTTTTCGTTCAAAATCTTTCATATAATATCACTTTCGTATGTTTGAACAGTATTTGTTATATTTTATTGTGCAAACTTACTATATGCAAATTCAAAAAGCGTCAAATTCGTTCAAAATTTGACGCTTTTTATATGGAATCAGGATAAATAATCTAAAATTCGGGGGGCTTCGGAGGCTGTGAAGAAATGAAGTTTAAGACTTCATTCTTCACAGTTCCTTTCAATTTTTGCAAAAAAATAAGGCAATTATTTAAAAAATGGTATGCTCCTCCTTACCACAAACAGCGTAATGTTGAAAACTCAAGCAACTTTTTGCAGTCTGATTTGTTTTGTATAAAATTTGTGAAGATTAAAGCCGATTGAAACCAAATAAATATCCAATTCGACTTTAATTTGACCTCCTCGCACTAACCTTTTGTGCCAACGGTCGTATTTCATTACACCGAAGATACCCTCAGCTTGTATCGAACGATTCATTCTGAGCAATTCTCCGTGTATTCTTTCAAGATTGTTTAGCAATATATTTATTCAGCAGATTTGATATTTCTATTCCAGTTTCAGATTTTATAAATTGTTTAATTGCATCTTTTGACTTTCCTTTGTATATGTAAGGGAAACTCTCAATAATTACAGTAGTCCTCCTTTTTTGGTGTTATCTGCCTTAGCAATTCATACAGCATCTTGGTTTTTTTCTTTCTTGCTCCCGGATGGGGCATTTTAATGATCTGCCCCTCGTAATCATGGAGTGACTTAACAACTGTGTCATATGTACCGCAGCAGACAATCAGTTGAGGCTTTATTATTTCAACTTCTCGTCGCAGCAGTTCTCCTGCAATACGGGACTTTGCAAGTTGATGGTATTCGTTTCTGCTGCTTTTTTTCCCACGAACTTTGTTTATGTTTGTAAATGCTATCATACCAATAGCAGAAATAGCAGAAGCCTTCATATCAGCTATCTCATCAATAGAAGTGGATGGACCACAAATCAGTGTTGCCCATCTGCCTATGTTGTACCGCATATTCGGATGCTGGCTGATATGATCTCCACCGGCAAGCCCATGCTGAGTAATGCCCTCCATCCAACCACGAAAAAGTATCCCTTTTTCATAGTCCTCATTATCCCAATTATTTGTTTCTTTGCCAACAAAGAGGACTCCTTTGTCAGTATCGTAGCGTTTTTCGTCGATTATACCGAACTCATTTATCCTGAAAGGAGGGACTTCTTTATCAAAAGCAGCAGACCATTCCGTAAGAAACGGAACAGTAAAACTATAATACTCATTTCGTAGTATCTCATTTATCTCCGCGTTTCGGTCAGCTCGAATCATATCATCACCCCGTTATGCTTGAATAATTTGCTTTCTAGTTATTTAGTACTTTATAATTAGAAATTAAATTTCACTTTATGAAAAATCCAGTAAATCTGATTTCATAAGTCCGTTTTCTCACCCTTATAGGATAACGAAATAACAGTGCCTTTCATGGCCTCAGTATAAATAAATCTAAAGATTTTAGGTGTTTCAATTTGTATGCCATAAGCTCTGCAAAACTTTATAAAGCCCTCACGAGTTATGATGTTCAAACGCTTAATGAATTTCACAATCCTCGGATTTTCTAACTTAAAATTCCTTAAATTAGTATTAGTAAGCTGATAGTAATCCTTGCCATGCTCGGCTTTATGCTTCATGTAGTAGTCAACCATTGTAGCACTAACACCTGTCAGCTTTTATTTGATTTTGATACCATTCTTTAAATGTCAAAATTATCAACTCCTAAAAATTATCAATACAATATCAAACAATTTTCTATAAAAAAGACATAGACACTGTCGCTTGTTTCATCATACACAGATGAATTATCTATTTCCCCATATATTGTAATAACATCGCCTTCTTTTATAGTTGCGGCGTCTGCATCGTCTATTTCAAACATCACTTGAGTATCAGCTGACGGCTCATCAGTTTTGAGTGTTAAATAGTTTTTTCTGTTACTTTAAACATTGTATCTACTGTGCCTGTTACTGTTGCAGTCTTACCATCGACATTTTTATTGTTAGTTTTCAAATACTTTTCAAATTCATCACTGCTTGAAAATATGAGTTTTGATTCGTCAGTATAAGGTTTATAACTATATCCCGATTTGCTTGTACTACTTTGACTGTTTGTTTCAGAATTTCCAACATTATCTATGCACTCTTGAAATTTGCCCATTTGGTCATAAGCTCCTTTTAGTGAGCTTGCTAAATCGTCTGTAGCTTTTTCATAATTTTATTGCGATTCAGAAAGTTCAGATTGTGTCTTCTCAAGTTCTAATTGAGCCTCGGATTTTCCGTTACACCCAGCAAATGCCGATAAGACCAACAAAGCCACTAAAATAGTTGAAATTGTTCTCTTTTTCACAAAAATATACCCCTTGTTAATTATTTTGTAGATATTATATACCAAACAATCACAAAAGTAAAGAATATTTTTATTTCTTCATCAACATTTTTTTTTTCAATTTCGCTGATTTTCTCATTTTCGCTTTGACTTTTAGGCAGGGCGTATAGTCTTTTCATCTTACTGTAAAACTGACACTCGCTTGCAGACATCTTACTGCTGATTTTCATAGTGCGATCATTCATATTTTCATTAGGTATTGCATACAGCATACCGTTTGCACAAGTTAGTTTGCGAAGTTCGCAACTAAAAATTTTGTCTCCAACTTCAAACTCGAACTGTTGACCCTTAGCATAGTTTTCAAGCCACATTTGCAGTTCAAGCAGGACGGCACTGTGATAGTTGAGCCTGGTGTACCTACAAGTGTGTTATCAATCTTTGCAATAAGTGTTACTACCATCTTTTTGTCTACCTTTGCGGAAATCATATCCGCCATAACCTCTGGGTCTATGAGGTCGCTAAGCTTTGTTGTTTCTGACATAAATTATCATCCTTTCAGTTGATTATATTTTTCAGGGTCCGACTTTTTTTGAGTGCAAGCCTTTGCATATACCCCATTTTTGCAAAAAGCTTCTGTTGAAATACTTGAAAGATTGCCTGTTCCAGTATGAGCGACAGGTTTACTAATAGGCTCATTTGATTCAAACAAGTAATCATTATCTGTTTTGATAGCTTCGATTGCTGTTTTTATATCCTCACTTTGATTCTTGGAATTTTTAAGAGCTTCAATATCAAGCAATGCTTTTACTGCTTTAGCATTTCGTGCCTTACTGGAGCTTATTGCACTATCAAGCACCGCACTAAATTCCATATCAGCGATTTTTTGATTGATATTCAGTTTCCTTGTTTTTAAGGTCGCTATTCAATGTTTCAATCTTGCCTTGCAATTCCTTAACATCAATTCCGTCAAACTCCTTGAGGGCGTTCTGAGCCGTTTCAAGCTGTTCCTTATAGTTGTCTCTTTCGGCTTCAAGTCTTGCCTTTGTCTTTTCAATATCCGAGCCGTTCTCGCTCATTATTTTATCGACAATTTCCTTTTCAAGACCTAAATCCTCTAAAAATTTTTCTTTGCATATAAATGCTCCTTTCGATACGCTTTTTACGAGGTTGCTTCTCATTCTATCCGTAGTTTTACGACTTCGGAGCGGTCAATTTTAGGCAGTAAAAAAGCACCTTGATTTCTCAAAGTGCTTAGTTTCTTTTTATGAATCGTTCTTCGATAAACCTGCGTACTTTCTCTTGCTTATCCTCAGACAGTTCCTCGAATGACTTGTCCAAATTCGCAGTCGCCGTGTATTCTTCTTCAAGCTCATCAAGCTTATTTGCAAGTCTTAAAATCTCTCCGCTAAGTTGTATGGTTTCGGAAACATCATATATTCCAATTTTTTCTTGCAGATTTTCAAGAATTTTAATTTGAGATAGCAATTTTTCTTTATACATATTATCACCACCTTTCAGCCATAGAAAAACCGCCCTCAAGGAGCGGTTTAATTTATTACTGTAATAGAAACTATTTCTGTTTCTAACAAACCATACAGAGTATTATTTTTCTTTGAGTAAATGTCAAGCTGTGCGATTTCAGGCTCGTTATTCAACGCAGAGGTGTATCCTTTATATTCACCTTCGATTATCACTTCACCCTTGCATACTACCCGAAGAGTTGTTTTATTATTTAAATTTTTAATTGTTTTTAATGTGTTTTGCAAAATCAATAATATCATTCCTTTTTCGGTACTATGTGAGTACCTTTATTACTATAATGAATTTTAAAAGCCTTAGTAGCAGTTTCAGCACCAGATATATCATTTACATCATAGCCTATTAAAGTATTAGTAGTAATCACTTCCTGTTTAGCCCATTTTCCGTTTTTTGTTCTAATTAACATTCCTGTTCCAGCATATTTGTTAATAAGCTTTTGAACTTCCTCGGAAGAAATTATTATATAACTTCTTCCTTCTATATAATTATTGTGTCCTTTAATATGTTTTCCTTGTTTACCATCATTAATCTTTAATTCGATTTTGCCACTTCTGATTACTTTTGAAATATTCACATCTTCTAAATCTATTATATCATCAAGATTAATTTTTTCAACAGGTATTTTCCACTTTCCAACCCCAATATTCCCCAAACCGTCAATAGCCACTCTCTGCCTTTGCTGTGGCAAATCCATAGCTTTTGAAAAGCTTGTATATTCTTGAGAAGTACCTCTATACTTTGCCCTTGCAAGCATTATATCTGTTTCATCAGCTTCACCGTCCTGCAATAGCTTGATTTTCTGCCGTTCTGCTCTCATTCTTGTTTCAAGTTGTCGCTGTCTTTGCAGAGCTTCATATTTTGTATATTGCTTGCCGTTGTAGTCAATCGGAATATTTTCTTGACGATTCATTTCGTCAAGCTCTTCTTCGGTATATGTTGGAACGGAAATGCCAGGAATAACAGGATAATAGCTATGATAGCAATTAGCACCACACAAGCCAGTAACAGAGCCTAAACCGCATATGACACATACGCTGAGGCAGTTTCTTTTGAACCTAAAAAGAATATAGAAAAGAAAATTTTTTTCTTCATATATTTCGGAACTTTCCCCAGATTTCTGCGAAATTTACAATCAAACATATATAGCACAGCAACAAAATCTAGATAAAATATCGGGTATGGGCTATAGAAAAGCCCTTGAATTTTTGGTAAAAGACTATGCAATTTTTCTTAACCAAGAAGATGAAGATAAAATTAAAAATGCTTCTCTCTCAAGTTGTATAAACAATTACATTGATAATATAAAAATAAGGCATTTATCTTTAGCTTCTACATGGCTCGGAAATGATGAAACACATTATATTAAAAAATATCAAGACTATACTATTGATGATATAATTACTTTCATTGATGCAACAGTTTCATTTATTGATTCCGATTTAGCTGCCATTAAAGCTGAAAAACTTATTTCCTCTCGGCAGAATAAGTGAAAGAATCTTCTTCTCCTATTAGCTTTCCGTCAAATGTCCAGTACTGAGTTACTTCTCTAACTGGGTCTTCTTCTATTCCAGCTCCACGCATTGCTTTTGTTCTTATTACTTCAATAACTTCTGCTGCATCTGTACCTCTTGCATGTATCGGTTTAACATTTTCAAATCCAAAGCTCATATTCTCACCTCCTTTCTAAATAGAAAAATGATTTCCTATTTTCATCATTTAGATTAAGCTGTCTTTTCTCCAAGTTTCAGCTTGTACCATTCAAGATGGCATTTACGCTGTTCGTAATCAGGAACTGCAACCAGCAATCCTACATCAACCTTTTGCAAAGTTTCCATAAGCTGTATCTGTTCATCAGTAAGATATGGTCTTATACTTTTTCCCTTTTCAATACCGTGTGCTTGTCTAAATTGCTTTGCGGACATTCCAGTTACAATACGGTTAATCATATCGCACTCATTGCTGAAATGATACGGCTTTGGATTATCGTGCAGTAACTTGATGTTTTCTGTCAGCAGAGGAAACTCTTTTCTTGCTTCTACAAGTGTTTTTATAAAGCGTTCCATTTCGTTAAATCGTTTAATATACAGTTCTTTGAAATGAGCCGCTTTCTTTCCTCTATAGCCCATTGCAAGAAATACAAATCCGTCACGGGTCATATAGTAACAAGGTTGTTTCTTGCCCTGCTCATTCTTGTAGAAGGACTGTCCAAAGTTGAACAGTCGAAATTCTTCTGAACAATCAAGTTCGCGAATATCACGCAGTACCTTATTATGCTCTTTTTCAAAGAATTTCGCTACATACAAACTATCAACCCTTGCTGTATCGTGATTATCTGCGAACACGCCATAGTTATCCTTAGGAATTAGTTCTTTCATTTATCATTGTCCTTTCTACTTTAAGTGGATTTAGATTGTAAAAAAATATCATTTAATGATATTTTATAAATCTTGCAGAGTTCTTTCATTTGAATTACATCTGGTGATGTTCTACCTTTTTCCCAATTTATAAGTGTTGATTTACTTATTTTTAAGATGTTAGCGACACTCTGTTGAGATAATTCTGCGTAACTCTTGCTGCTTTAAGTGATATTTGCATTGTATCACCTCCCATCGTAAATCTATTATATTCTACTTTAAGTGGAATGTCAATACTTAAAGTAGATTTTTTTTGAAAAAATATTGATTTTTTCTTCATAAAGTGTATAATAAAATCAAAGGAGTGACTTTAATATGCCTGAAAATGAATTAAAAATGATATTTTCAAAAAATTTAAATCATTATTTATCTGAATCTGGAGAAAATCAAGTAGAGGTTGCAAAAAAATTAGGAATAAGCATTTCTACTTTTTCAAGTTGGTGCACAGGGCAAAGAATGCCAAGAATGGACAAAATTGAAATGCTTGCTAATTATTTTGGAATAGAAAAATCAGATTTAATTGAAGATAGCATTGATAAATCAAAAAGTAACCAAGCATTTTTTAGATTAAAAAAGGGGTTAGAGCCATATAATATAGATTCTGATGACGCAGACTTTATATTAGATGTATTTAAAGCACATAAAAAACGAAACGAAGATTAGTGAGGTGCATGCATAAATAGTTCAAACTATAGCGCAAAATACGAATTATATAAATTTATTTCATTTTTTAAACAAGTTTATAAAATTTACAAATATCCTGTTGACACAATCCAAATTTGTAACGATGATGATACAACAGTTCTATGCATGCATAATTTTAAGACTATTGGTTTTTGCGGAGCAGCATTTCCTGGGGATAAAAAAGATACAATAATTCTTAACTCAAACAGAAGTCCAAAACAATTAAACTTTGATTGTGGTCATGAAATTATCCATTTAATAAAACATAAAGAACAAGTAGACGGAACATTTACTTGTTTTGAAAAAAAGCAAAATTCTTTTTTAGAATGGGAAGCAAACGAAGGCTCCGCAGAATTACTTATGCCATACCGTGAACTTCTTCCAATTTTAAAATTAAATTGGGATTATCTGAATTCAAGCTCTAAAATTTATGAATTTAAGGAAGCCCTATCACAAAAGTTTATGGCACCTCCTGCTACGGTTGAAATTAGAATTTCAAATTTAAAATACGAAACATACCAATATTTAAACGGCGTTGATTTAGACAATATTGAAATATTATCTAATAAACAACAAAAATCCAGAGGGATATGTGTCGAATCTCTTAATGATATACATAAAACACTTCAAGCAAGGGAAGAATTTAAAATATTTATTCAAAAACCAATAACAAAATCAAATCCGCCTTTGGAAGCTATAATCTAAAATAAAAAAAGTTCCTAATAGCAAATAAATGAAACTATCGTGTTGTTTATGAAGTTAATCACGATATTCTACTTGTAACTGTGTAAGATGCAGGCAACAGAGGTCAAATATACAATTCAATTTAGCAATAAAAAACCGCTCCCACCGAGTACCAGTCGGCGAGAGCGGAAACCATTACAACGGGTGCAATGATATAAAGATAAATTGGTCGTTTATCTTTATAATAATACCATAGCTCTTGTAATTTTTCAACTGATTTATTACAAGGGATTTTTGCACCCTTTTTTAAGAAAAGGAGTGTTAATTATGCCAATCACAAAGGTAGCAGGCAAGAAAAACGGTAAACAAAAATACCGTGTACGAGTAAATTATACAGACAGCCTTGGTAAAGCTCAACAGATAGAGCGTACTGCATACGGACTTGATGAGGCAAAAGAAATTGAGCAAGAACTGCGATTAAAGGTTACCGAGCGTGTTTCTGGCGAGGGGCTAACAGTATCAGAGTTGATGGAAGAGTACCTCAAAGCTAAGAGTACAGAAACACGAGAAAGCACACTTGATAAATCAAAACGTATATTAAAATATCATGTGATACCTCATCTTGGCGAATACAAGCTCAAAAAGCTAACCGTACCAGTGTTGCAAAAATGGAAAATGCGCATCAGCGAAAAAGATTTAGCCGTTACAACACGACAAAATATATATGCTGAATTTAGAGCTTTACTCAATTACGCCGTAAAGATGGAATATATTCCAACAAACACACTTTTAAAAATAGGTAACTTTAAAACTACTTTGGAAAGCGAAACTAAACATACAATATCATACTATATAGCTGATGAATTTAAACAGTTTATTTCTGCCGCTCGGACCTGTGCAGAATCTGCACAAGCTAACGGAAACTATTTTGAGTGGAATTACTATGTATTTTTTGCAATAGCCTTTTATACAGGTATGCGTAAAGGTGAAATACACGGTTTAAGATGGTCAGATATTGATGGCAAATATATTTCCGTTAAACGCAGTATCTCTCAGAAAGTTAAGGGGGACGATAGAATAACCCCTCCAAAGAATAAATCATCAATTCGCACTCTGCAAATTCCAAAACCTTTAATTGAAATATTAAATGAGCATAAAGAGCGTTGTAAGATATTTGACGGCTTTTCAGAAGAAAATTATATCTGTGGCGCTAATAAGCCTCTAAGAGATTCAACGATTCAAAAGAGGAATATTAAATTTGCCCAGCTTGCTGGTATCAAAACAATACGCATACATGATTTCAGACATTCTCACGCTTCACTTTTAGCGAACGAGGGAATTAACATTCAAGAAGTTGCCAGAAGGCTTGGTCATTCTGATGTTGAAATGACTTGGAATACATATTCACATTTGTATCCTCGTGAGGAGGAAAGAGCTGTCGCTGTACTTGATGAAATTATATTGAAGCTTGAATAATTCGGGGATTTTTCGGGGATAAACAAAAATAAATCCGCATAAACAGCTTGCTTATGCGGATTTATCATATCTTGGTGGAGATGACGGGAATTGAACCCGTGTCCGAAAAACGCTTACAACGGCTTTCTTCGAGCGTAGTCATTGTTTTAAAATTCCCTCAGCTAATCGCCCAAAGACAGGCTATCAACCTCGGTATCCTTAAAGTCATGACAAGGTACAAGGCACTCCCCTGTTCACGTTCACCACTAATCGACGCCTATTAAAGACCGTGGTACTTCTATAATAGACGGTCGCGCTTAATTAAGCAGCGACAGCAACAGTTTTATTGTTGTCAATTATTGTTTAAGTTGCGGATTTTATAGCGGTTCCGCACCGCTGCTCGCTTACCGGAGCTTACATTCCCCGTCGAAACCTTTACATCCCCATATATAAAGAGGAATCAGCCTCTTGAACGCTCCTTAATGGCTCTTTGCATATCACGCTTTGCATCTCGGGCAGCCATATCTTCACGCTTATCGTAAAGCTTTTTACCCTTGCAAAGACCTAGCTGAACTTTAACCTTAGAACCTTTAAAGTATAACGAAAGTGGAATCAGCGAATATCCATCTTGCTTAACCGTACCGAAAAGACGCATAATCTCACGCTTGTGCATAAGCAATCTACGAACTCTCATAGGGTCACGATTAAAGATGTTTCCCTGCTCATATGGACTTATGTGCATACCTTTGATATACAGTTCTCCATCGTCAATGCTACACCATGAATCTTTTAAATTTACTCTGCCATTACGAATAGATTTAACTTCTGTACCACAAAGCTCTATGCCAGCCTCCATACTTTCTATCACAAAATAATCATGGAAGGCTTTTTTATTTTGTGCTATTGTTTTTGTGTTTTCCTTAGGCACGAAAAAGCCCCCCTCTGTTTATTTTGAAATTAAATTTCCTTGCGTCCTTCTAAGGACTTTGTAAGTGTAACCTCATCGGCATATTCTATATCTCCGCCGACAGGAACACCATACGCAAGGCGTGTGACTTTTACACCAAATGGCTTTAAAAGCTTAGAAATATACATTGCAGTTGCTTCACCCTCAACAGTAGGGTTAGTTGCCATAATTACTTCTTTGATTTCATCTGTTTTGAATCTTGCAAGAAGCTCCTTAATGCGAATCATATCGGCTGTAACACCATTTAAAGGCGAAAGTGAGCCATGAAGAACATGATATAAAGCATTATATTCATGTGTACGCTCAAGAGCCATAACATCACGAGGGTCTTCTACTACACATACGAGCGACCTATCACGACAAGGGTCACTGCATATGGAACAAACATCTTTATCAGTAAGATTACAGCAAATACTGCAATATTTTATCTTGGAGTGTGCCTCCATTATCGCATCAGAAAATTTCTGTGCTTCTGCTTCCGGCATACGCAAAATATGATATGCAAGCCTGAGTGCTGTTTTATGCCCTATTCCAGGCAAACGCTCAAACTGCTCTATAAGTTTTGCCAGCGGAGCTACACTATATTCAGCCATAATTAAAATAATCCTGGAACATTAAGACCATCAGAAATCTTATCCATAGTCTGTGACTTATCAGTCTGAGCCTTTCTGATAGCTTCATTAACAGCTGCGATTACGAGGTCGCTGAGCATATCAATATCTTCTGGGTCAACAACATCTTTCTGAATCTCAAGCTTCTGAATTTCAAGCTTACCAGTGATTGTAGCAGTTACTGCTCCGCCACCTGCTGTTGCAGAATATTCCTTCTGCTCAAGTTCCTGATTAGCAACATCCATTTCAGCCTGCATCTTTTGTGCCTGACGAGCGAGCTGCTGAATGTTAGCTGCTCCAGCGTTTCCGTATCCCTTTGGCATTCTTGCTTTCATATTAATTTTCCTCCGAATTGTTATTTATTTCTATTGGTATTCCTGATGCTTTTGCATCGGAAGCGAATTTTAAAAGTGGGTCATCTTGTTTAACTTCATCTGGATAGGAATATCTTCCAAGACTATAATCCTTTCCAGTAATTTTTTTGATTGAATTACGCATTTTTTCTCGTTGTTCAGGCTTGCGTAAAATTTCAAAGCATATATCATTTGTCGAATCAACAAGAACATATTTCCCGCTTATATAAGCCTTACTGCCATCAAATGATGCACCAATAATCTTTGAATATTGCTTTATATCATCTATAACCTCAGGCCATTCTTTCATTGGTGCAGCTTCACTTCTGAGCTTTTCCATATCTGGTGGACGCTTTAATCGGTGGTGTTCTTGTCTGAGAATGAGTTCTGCTGACAGATACTTGCTGAACTACTGGCGGATTAGCTCTGAGCCTTTCTACCTCTTTAGTAAGTTCATCAATACGCTTTGCAACATCTTCACTTATCTCTGGCTTAGAAATTTCTGAACACAGCTTAACTGCGGTCATTTCCATTTCTATTCTGCGATTAACTCCCCTCATCATACGCTCATATGCTTTTTGTAGAGTATCTATCGCTGAAATAATTTCGTTAAGTGACATTGCAAGAGCCTGTTCACTTGTCTGGGCAAATTCCTCGTCAGTCATAACAACAAAAGGTCTTGCATCTTTTACTGTTTTAATCAGCATCATCGCTCTTAGCTGAGAACAAAGTTCATCGCAAAGTCGAGCCATATCCTTAGAATCTGTGTGTAGCTTATCAATTATCGCAAGAGCCTCTGCGGAATCTCTTTTGCGAATTGATTCAACAAGCTTAAAAAGGTATTCCCCTATCTGCCAAGCCTGCGGTATCGCGAACAGTTTGTTCGTTGATATGTCGACTCCTACCCATACATTGGTCGAGCAAGGAAACCGCATCTCTCATACCGCCATCAGCAATCGAGGCAATAAGCAAAGCCGCTGAACGCTCAATCTCTGCATTTTCCTGACTGCAAATATATTCGAGTCTGTCTGCAATAGCCTGTGGCGAGATTCTATGAAAATCAAAACGCTGACAACGAGAAAGTATTGTTGCAGGAAGTTTATGAACCTCAGTTGTTGCACAAAATAAAGACAACATGAGGAGGCGGTTCTTCAAGTGTTTTCAAAAGAGCATTAAAAGCTCCTGGAGAAAGCATATGAACCTCGTCAATGATATATACACGATATTTTACACCAGCAGGGGTAAAATTTGCTTCTTCTCGAAGCATACGAATATCATCAACACCATTATTACTTGCAGCATCAATTTCTACAACATCAAGAATTGAGCCATCATCAAGACCTCTACAAGCAGCACATTTTCCACAAGGGTCGCCATCTTGCAAATCAAGACAGTTGACAGCCTTAGCAAGAATTTTTGCACAAGAAGTTTTTTCCTGTACCTCTCGAACCTGTAAAGAGATATGCGTGAGCTATTCTATCGGCTTTAAGTTCATTTTTCAGTGTAACAGTAACCTGTGGCTGACCTGAAACCTCTGAGAAGGTTTTCGGGCGATATTTTCTATAAAGCACACGATACATTAAGCTCACCTTCCTTTTGGCTCAAAAAAACAAGACAGCCGAGGAAGTCGGTCATATGCTCTTTGGTATACTGACGAACAGATTAACTGTATCGCATGTTACAACCGCTTAATGCTGCTCGGTTCCCCGCCTGACATGGTTCACGGTGCTTCATCGTACAGCACCTATCCGCCAGCATATCAAAAAGCACATTCTGTCTTGTTATACCGATATTCTTCGGCAGTAGTGTTATTATACAATATATTTTCACAAAATGCAAGCCTTTTTTTTGGAAAAAATTTATTATTGAAAAGGCTCGAGTGAATTTTTTATCTATCTTAGAGGGTAATCTATCAGCTAATCGGTATTAAAAATGGGTTCAGTAAAATACTGAGCCCATTTTACAACAAGTTTATTTAGATTTTTTACTACAAATAGAATAACCAATAGCTACTATTTCATGTATTATCAATGGAAGTACAGAACATATTGCTGTTATAATCCATTCGTTGCCTGTAAGATTTGCTGTTGAAAAAACGGCTCTGACAGCAGGAACTTCAATAACTAAAAATTGAAGTCCGATACCAACTACAAATGCAAGTGCCATCATCCAGTTTTTATTGCTGAAAATATGAATAAATGATTTCTTGACATTACTCATACCTATCATATGGAAAAGCTCACAGAATGCAAGGGTTGTAAATGCCATTGTCTGTGCCTGATGAAGTATGCTTGCATTATTCTCATAAAGTGCCTTTATATCTCCAAGAGAGAATACACCATTTAGCCAGCCTGCCGCAAAATACGAGATAAGAACTGCTACTGTTATTACAACGCCAAAACCTGCTGTAAGCTTAACTCCGCCATCGGCAAAGATACCCTTTTTCGGGTCTCTTGGTTTTTCATCAAGAACATCAGGCGCTTTCGGGTCCATACCCAAAGCAATCGCTGGCAAACTATCTGTGATAAGGTTTACCCACAAAAGATGAATAGCAATAAGTGGTGCTGGCAAGCCAAGACATATAATAAAGAACATAGCAAGAACTTCGGCAATATTACTTGAAATTAGGAATATAATTGTCTTTTTGATATTTGCAAAAATACCTCTTCCCTCTTCAACAGCCTTTTCGATAGATGCGAAGTTATCATCAGTAAGAACCATATCAGCTGCACCTTTGGCAACATCTGTACCAGTAATTCCCATTGCTATGCCAATATCAGCAGCTTTAAGGCTTGGTGCATCATTAACGCCATCACCTGTCATAGCACAGATATTTCCGTTCGCCTTAAATGCTTTAACAATCTGAACCTTATTTTCAGGCGAAACTCTCGCAAAAACTCTTACGCTCTTACAGCATTCTTTGAGTTCGTCTTCGCTCATTGCGTCAACCTCTGCACCTGTTCGGCACTGTTCCTTTATTTCGCAAATTCCAAGATTTTTAGCTATTGCAAAGGCTGTATCCTTATGGTCGCCTGTAATCATAACAGTTGCAATACCTGCTCGCTTAAATTTCTCAACCGCACCCTTTGCCTCAGGTCTTTCAGGGTCTATCATTGCTACCAAGCCGACAAAAATCAAATCGTCCTCGATTGGTTTATCTGTTATACGATATGCAAGAGCAAGAACTCTAAGAGCCTTATCGCTAAAATAGCTATTTGTACTGTAAATCTTCTTTATATCATCATCTGTAATACTTCTAACCTTACCATTTTCAAGGATTTTGGTTGTATGCTTTAAGATAGAATCTAAAAGCACCCTTTGTATAGCCGATATTCTTTCCATTATCATTGTGGACAGTGGTCATCATTTTTCTGTCACTATCAAATGGAAGTTCATCTATTCTCGGCGACATTGTTTCAAGGTCTTTTTTACGAAGACTAAGCTCATTTGCAAAATTGACAAGTGCAATTTCTGTTGGGTCACCATATAAGCCGTCATCAACAGTAGCATTAGAGCAAAGGCTCATACCTTTTGCAAGAAATCTAAATTCATTACTTTTCTGAGCTTTAAAATCAGAGCTAACTACAACCTGACCATTGCAATATGCCTCAACAACAGTCATTTTATTTTGAGTAAGTGTGCCTGTTTTATCTGAACATACTACTGAAACAGCACCAAGCGTTTCAACAGAAGGCAGTTTTCTTACAATTGTATTTGCCTTAACCATCTTCTGTACACCAATAGCAAGAACTATTGTTACAACTGCTGGCAAACCCTCTGGTATAGCCGCAACAGCAAGTGAAATTGATGAGAGAATAGCTTCTATATAAGCTTCAATATTCGTACCCCTTGCCATCAACATAAAAACCCATACAAAGGTCAACTATAAGCACAAGAAGAACTATTATAAGTGTTATTATTCCGAGTGCTTTAGAAAGCTTTGCAAGAACCTTTTTGTAGTGGTGTAAGCTCTTCCTGCTCATTATCAAGAGCAGATGCAATCTTACCTATTTCGGTTTCCATTCCACAACCACTTACAATGCCCATTCCTCTGCCATATGTTACAGGTGTTGACATATAAACCATATTAACTCTGTCTGCAACACCAACAGGTTCACTAAATATAATATCTGAGCTCTTTTCGACCTGCATAGATTCACCTGTAAGGCTTGATTCATTTACTTTAAGGTTAGCTGATTCTATAAGTCTTAAATCTGCACCTATTGTATCGCCTTCCTCAAGCACAACAATATCGCCAAGAACAAGCTCACTTGATTTAACTTTCTGACGCTTACCATCACGAATTACAGTAGATTCGGGGCTTGACATCTTTTTCAAAGCGTCAAGCGAAGATTGTGCTTTTAATTCCTGAACTGTTCCAATAATTGCATTTATTATAATAACCGCAAGGATAATTATAACATCAGGCCAATCGCCCACTTCTAAAAAATTAAAAGCATTACCCGATTTCAGCCAATTAACCGTTTCATATGTTGATACACCTATTGTGACAGCTATTGCGGCAAAAAGTACATAAATCATAGGGTCATTAAGCTGTGAAAGGAAAACTAAAAACCAAGGCTTCTTTTTCTTTTCTTTGAGTTTGTTTTCGCCAAAAAGCTCTAAGCGTCTTTTGGCTTCTTTTTCGGTCAAACCATTTTTCAAGTCTGTTTCATACTCATTTGCAAGTTTGAGAGTCGAAAAAGTTTCTACATTTTGCTGTTTTTTCATAACTTATTATTTCTCCTTATATATAAAATTTAAAAATTTCCTCAATAACCCAAATCAGTTTATATTTTCCCTAAGACAATTAAAAGTTTTGCTCAAGCTTTTTCAAAAGCTTGCAGTTTCCAAAGGCAGAGCCTTTGGTCGCTCTCCGCAGAGAGCGAAATATCTTTGGGCGAAGCCCAACATTCTTTACTCTTAAGCGGCGGATTTTATCCGCCACATTTTCTTCTGTTAGCAACATTAGTCAATAAAGGCGGACTTTGTCCGCCTTTAGAAGGCAAAGAATGTTAAGGGCTTCGCCCTTAACACCCACCAAAGGCTCTGCCTTTGGAATCTGTGAGCCTTTGAAAAGGCTCAAGCGAAACTTTTAAGTGTCTTGGGGAAGTGCATTAGCATAATAATGGATAATAAAAAAGACTCAACACATAGCCTCATTTAGAGTTATGTGTGAGTCTGGTAATTTAAAGCAAGCCAGGTCTTTTATAAAGAGCCATGAGTGTTGACTTACTACGCACATTAAGTACGCTTACTACTCCCTCACAAGGGATTCCTAATATTTATATTTTATCATATGAAATATTAGCTGTCAATAAGATATTTTTATCAAAATAAATTTTTAAGCTTAAAATACTCCTTTTCTTTCAAGGAATCTTGCAATTTTTTTACCCTTTGGCATCTGAAGAACATCTTCCTTCTGTATAGCCTTAAAAATAAACAGACAGAATATATATACTATTATAGCAACTATAACTGCAAGAATAGTAGCAATCTTTCCGCTCATAAAGTAATTAAAAAGATGATATGATACAAAAGCTCCGACACCACATACAAGTGATGCAAGAAGTGGCTTTACGAGTATCGACATAAAATTCGGAACGATTTTGGTATGCCTGCAAAGGAAAAATACTCCAACAACAGATATAAACAAATAGCATACAAATGTTCCAATAGGCGCACCCTGAATATTTATCTCAGGAATACCAACGAGAACATAGTTAGTAATAATCTTAACGGCAACGCCGATAGCCATAAGCTTAACCGGTAAATCAACTCTTCCAACAGCCTGAAGCATACTGCATATAGGTGTTGCTGTTCCAACAAAGATAATAGCTATGCCCATTGTGGTTAAAACCTTAGAAGCAATTTCTACTTCGTTAGATACATTAGGGCTACTATAAATCAAACCAAGTATAGGCTCAGAAAGAACCGAAAGTCCGATACCTGATGGAATGGTAACAACCAAGGTTATTCTTAAAACTGCCTCAAGGCTTTGTTTCAGCTTTGCTTTATCCTTACTTGCCCAAGCCGCAGTTACCGATGGTAAGGCACTTGAACCAAATACCTGTGTAAGTGCTGTTATGAGCATAGTTAAAGTTGAGCTATATCCATAGCAACCGAAAAGATAGGTATGTGTTGTGCCTGCATAATATACACTATCTGGTAAAAGCGTTCCATAAACATTAAGCAATGCTTCTGGATTGGTCTGCATAATATCATAGATTCGGCTTTGTACGATAGATGTATCTATAACATCTGTGATACTTAACAAAATTGCACCCATACCAACAGGAATAGCTGTTCTAACAAGTATTTTTATTGTTTCTCTGTCTGAGCGAGGTCTTGGAGAATTTGCAAGATCTTCTTGAGTGATTCCATCACCGTTCTTTCTATAACGGATATAAAGGAATACAAAGCCCATAATTCCACCAAGAGATATTCCTGTAATTGCCGCACCTACTGCAATAGGCATAATATAATCCGTTGCCTGCTCAAGACTTGAGCATTTCATTCCAAGAACATAGCCTGTTGTTTCATATTGATTTGTACCAAACTTAATTGTGAGATATGCCATAGTAAGTCCAACAAAGAGTTTGAAGGTTGCCTCTATAATCTCCGAAATTGCTGTCGGAACCATATTTCGCATACCCTCAAAGTAACCTCTGTATATTGACATCAGGCAACCGAAAAGAACTGTTGGTGCAAGAGCCAATATTGCAAAAATGGCATTTGGTGTCTTAATAAGATTAACATAAATAAAGCTTCCGCCTATCATTAAAAGAAAACACACACAGCCTGTAACTATAAATATAGGAACAGAAACTCTATGTATTTTCTTTACATCTTTATATCTGCCGTTTGCAACACTTTCTGAAACCATTCTTGAAATAGCAATAGGAAATCCAGCAGTAGCAAGCATAAAAAGCGGATTATATAGTGCATATGCAGCATTAAAAAGACCAGTGCCAACACCACCAAACATATTCGCAAGTATGATTTTATAAACCATTCCAAATGTCTTAACAATAATCATACTTGCTGCAAGAATAAAAGCTCCTTGTAAAAATGATTGGCTTTTTATTTCTTTTGGTATACTCTTTTTTCTAAGCACTCATTAACCTCCCTACAGTAGAGCGTAATTTCCGACAAACTCATAAAATCAGATTTTTACGCAAATAATACTGCAAATATGAGGGGCGAACTAAGTTCGCCCGTCAAAATACTAACTTAGATTAACATAAGATTTAAAAAGCTTAAGCAAAATCTTTAATCTATTAAGCTTATGTTAAATTATTTCAATCAACGCAATTTTTAAATTTGCAATATTATTCTTCAGTAGAAGCTTCAACTGTATTTTTTTCTGTTTTCTTTGGTTCTTCTACTTCATAAGGCTGTAGCATATCCTCTGAATTTCTAAGCCTTTCGCCACATTTCCCACAGAAAATTGCATCTTTAGAATTGACTGTACTGCAATTAGGGCATTTTACTCTGTTTTTTGTTTCTGCAATAAGTTTATTTACAGAATCAAGCTGTCCCTTGAGGTCTGAAATCTTTTCAACAAGCTCTGCTATTGCTTTATCATAACACTTGTCACTTGTCTTTGCTTCATAGACTACTCGTCCAAGAATTTCACACTTCTTAGAAATTTCACTGCTAAGCTCTGCGGCTGAAATAGTAAGCTTAGAAATATCAACAAATTTTTCTGCCTTCTTGCCAACAAAACCTGCAGCAGTCTTTGCATTATAGATTGCATCTTCAAGTATTCCCATAAACAGACACTCCTTTTCGATTCTAAGTATATTTTAGAGTATAGCACAAACTATCTGTATCTTCAATAGTTTTTTAGCTAATATTCAAACGAACTGCCACCTATAAATTCTCTCAAAAGAGAGTATTTCGGCACAAGTTCTTGGTCTACTGAAGAGAATTGCTCCAAAGCTGAAATCATTCTTTCGGCATAGCTGTAATTCTCACCATTTCTATCAACCTCGGAAAGTATTTTTATTGCCTCATCTTTCAAAATACATACCTCATATGGGTGAAATGTATTCAAAGTGTAATCACTCATATACTTAAATGGACGAATATATTTTTCTCGCCGAGGCAGACATTATCCCACATAGATATAGTTTCCTCACCATCAGAGCCTCTGAACGCTGTATCTCTCACAAGTCTTCTAAGAAAGCGTATATCCTCCGCTCTCAAAATCTTCTTTTCAGTATTTTTGATACCCTGTTTTACACTTATATAAATCTTCTTAATAGCCTCTGCATTTATTCCCTCTGTAAATATCGGATTAAGTGCATGAATTCCTTCAATTATTATAAAGCTATCCTTTTCAACTTTAAGCTCTGTAAAAACAGAGTCTCTCTCTCCCTTTGCAAAGCTATACTTAGGCAGCATACAACTGCCGTTTGTAAGTATACTTTTTATGCAAGATTTTATATATGGAATGTCTAATGCCTCAAGAGCCTCATAATTATACTCACCATTCGGAAGCTTTGGAATATTTTTCTTTCCCGTATAGAAATTATCAAGAGAAATTATATGGGTATTTCTTCCAGCACTTTCAAACTTTGATTTAAGTAGCTTGGCTGTTGTAGTTTTTCCACTTGATGACGGACCTGTAAGCATTATAATATTACACTGCTTTTCAAGCTCCATAATGCTTTCAGCAATATTATCCAAGTCGCTGTGAAACTGTTCCTCTACTGTATCTATAAAGCCTTTAGCCTCGTTTTCGGCATAGTAGTTTATTACAGGAAGATTATAAGAATATCTTCTGTATGTATTATTTAAGGTTACCATAGAAAGTCTTAATCTGCTCCTTTCGTCTTAGCATTTCATCAAAACCGTTGATATATTCATATGGATATTTATAATTAAATATTCGTTCAAGGTGATTTACGCCAGGCTCACGAAGCTTAGAAACTCCACCTGCCCCACACGCAAGAATTGTATGGGTTTCGTCCATAACATATACATTATATAAGCCATCAAAACCATCTTTAGACCAACCTACATTTTCGAGATTACCCTCCATCCTGCTCTGACGATACAGATAATACGGGTGGTAACCAAATTGTGGAAGCTTTTCCTCACAATATTTCATCATAATAGCTGCCGGTGGCTCTGCACCCGTCTTAACCAATGCTCCGCCAAGCGTAAGGAAAGATGAACGCTTCATAGCAAGAGTATGAACAGTTATGCTTGCAGGTGAAAGGTCACACAAGGTATCAAGAGTATATTTAAAGGTTTCCGGAGTATCTTTTGGCAGTCCAGTTATTAAATCCATATTTATATGCTTAAAACCAATTTCTTCCGCAAGCTTATATGCCTCTAAGGTCTGTGTGGCGGTATGTCGTCTGCCAATAGCCTCAAGAACCTCATCATTCAAAGTCTGTGGATTTATGCTTATTCTATCACAGCCACCATCAAGAATTGCTTCAAGCTTTTCACGAGTTATAGTATCTGGTCTGCCTGCCTCTATCGTAAATTCTCGGCATTTTTTCATATCAAAAGAGGCATTTATTGCAGTAATAAGCTTTGTTAGCTGTTCAGCAGAAAAAAAGTTGTTGGGGTTCCTCCTCCTATATATACAGTTTCAAGTCTGAGATTTAGTTCTTTGGCTATTTCAGCTGTATATTTTATTTCCTGACATAGCAAATCAAGATATGGCTCAACAAGCTTTTTCGCTTTTTCTATCGACTGAGAAACAAATGAACAATAAGAGCATCTTGTCGGGCAAAACGGCACTGATATATAAAGGCTGAATGAATCAGGCTTTGAAAGTTCGAGAATTTTACGCTCATTTTTTTCTGTTGTTAGTGCAAGCTTTGTTTTCTGCTCAGTAACAAGCAGCTTTTCTCTGAAATATTTATCTGCACCATCTGTGCCAAGTTCTCTTACGAGGTTATGCAAAAGCTTTATTGGACGAACTCCTGTTAATATTCCCCAAGGAAGTCTTATGCCTGTATATTCGCTTAATATCTCAAAAAGCATAATGGCAGCCATTCTCTCACATTCTGAATATTCAGAATCGAACTCACCATCTATTTTTTTAGATAAAGTCTTTTCAAAATCTTCATCAGCAAAGCTTACAATTATATCAGAATCTTTTTCGTGCTTTATAAGTTCTATTGCGACAAAAAGGCTTTTTCACGATTTACATTTTTATCGCATTTTATGACATTCATTTTTTCATTATTAAAAAATGCACGAGTCAGATTTTCAATTTCATAATGAAAGGGGTTATTTATAATATAGATATTCATAACAGCAATCCTTAATTTAAAATTTTATTAATTTTATAATATCACACATATTTATTTTAATCAAGAAAAGCATAATACTCTTTGTATACAATCTCCACAACTTGACAAACAAAATATAAATCATATCAATTCGTTGCTTTTTTAGACAATATGTAATTTATATACAATTTATTCTTAGTACAAAAAATATAATTTTACATCAAAATCATTTAAAAATAATAATTTGTCAATTTATATGTATAGACATATAACCCTAAAAAGTGTTATAATTTAGATTAGCTAAGTCGAAAAACTATATTGGAGAGAATCTAATGACAAAAAATAAAGCTTTATATGAATTTATGGAATATCTGCCATTCTTAAAGGAACTCGTCAAGAGAGATTTCAAGATGAAATACTATAAATCATTTCTTGGTGTTCTCTGGACATTGCTTAATCCTTTGATTTTGGCAACTATTATGACAATTATCTTCTCTACACTTTTTAAAAGGTCTATTGAATACTATCCTATTTATAATATTTCAGGTCATCTTATACTGACTTTCTTCGTAACAGCAACAAAACAATCACTTTCTTCTGTATATCATCACGCAGGCGTTTTCAGAAAATTTAAAGTTCCACAATATATGTATTGTCTTTCTAATGTAACTATTGCCTTTATAACACTTCTGTTTTCTTCTGTTCCTATGCTTATATTGGCTTTAGTCTTAGGTATGCCATTACATTTTACAATGTTGCTTTTTCCTTTGCCTATTATACTTGCTTTTATCTTTACAATGGGCTGTTCGCTTATTCTCGCTGCATATGGCGTATTTTTCAGAGATTTAAGCCATCTCTATGGAATACTCACATATGCACTGAATTTCCTTACACCAATATTCTATCCAATTGAAATTATCCCTGTTGAATATCGTTTTGTATGGGACTTCAATCCCCTATATCTTTATATAAGAATTTTAAGAGAGGTTTTCATTTATAATACCATTCCAAATGAGAAAACCTTGCTTGTCGCTACCTGCTACGCTATATTAACCTTAGCTCTCGGCATACTTGTCTTTAAAGAAAACAGAAGTAAATTCTATAACTACTTGTAATTTGGAGGTAATAAAATGGCTGAAACCTCAGTCAAGGTTGATAATGTTTATATGATGTTCAACCTAAGTAAAAATAAGCAAACAAGCCTGAAGGAATATGTCATAGATATGGTTAAAGGCAATCTTTTCTTTGACGAATTCTGGGCATTAGAGAATGTTTCGTTTGAGCTTAAAAGAGGTGAGTCTATGGGACTTGTCGGTGTTAATGGTTCCGGAAAGTCTACTCTGCTAAGACTTATTGCAGGAATTATGGAGCCTACATATGGCACCATATATACACAAAAGGTACTATTGCACCTCTTATTGCTCTTGGTGGTGGTTTTGAACCTACACTTTCCGCAAGAGAAAATGTATATCTTAATGGAGCTATGCACGGTCACTCAACAGAATTTATGAGAAAGCGTTTTGATGATATTATAAGCTTTGCAGAACTTGAAGAATTTGTTGATGTTCCTATCAAAAACTTTTCCTCTGGTATGCTCGCAAGACTTGGCTTTTCTATTGCCACATCTGTTCACGCTGATATAGTTATTGCTGATGAGGTTCTCTCTGTTGGTGATGCAAGATTTAGAAAGAAATGTGAAACCAGAATTGCCAATCTCCTTAAAGAAGGTACAACTGTTCTATATGTTTCACATAATGTCAACTCTGTTGTAAAAATGTGTAAAAAAGCTCTTTGGCTTGAAAAAGGCAGGGTTATTCAGAATGGTAACGCTCGTGATGTATGTATTGCATATAAAAGATATATCGAAGAGCAAACTCGTTTAGCCAAAGAATCTCAAAAAATAAAAAATGAAAAAGCTTAAATTTTTATTTACTGCATCGAGGGCATCACATATTGAAAATTTCCATATGCCTGCAATAAACGCCTTGCGTCAAAATGGACATACAGTTGATACTGCAACCGAGGGCTATGTCAAAGAAAATTTGGTTGACCACTCTTATAACCTGATATTTCAAAAAAAAATTTATTCCCCAAGAAATATAGGGACAATAAATCAACTCTCTAAAATTATAAAATCAAATTCATATGATGTAATAATCTCAAATACTACTCTTGCAGGAGTTATTACAAGACTTGCAATTCCAAAGCTCAAAAAGAAGCCTTATCATATATACATATGTCACGGCTACCTTTTTAATGATGATAATTCAAAAAAAGCAAAGCTTTATCGTAGCATAGAAAAATGCACTTCTTCAAAGATTGATTTATTGCTCACTATGAATAACGATGACCTTGAGATTGCCAAAAAATATGTTTTTTGTAAAAATATTCAGTATATAAATGGTATGGGAATAGATTCTAATAAATTTCCTGTTTCAAGTGCTGATGAGTGTAATTCTTTCCGTAAATCTCTTGGAATAAAAGAAAATGATTTTGTTTTCCTCTGTGTAGCTGAATTTTCCGAAAGAAAAAATCAACAGCTTATTATAAAAGCTTTTTCAGAACTGTTAAAAACAAAGCCTGATTCAGTATTATTATTCGCTGGCAATGGTGAGCTTCTTGAAAATTGTAAGGCTCTCGCCGAATATTATGAAATTTCTCATAAAGTTCGCTTTTTAGGATATATCACAGATACAAATATATTATACCGCTCAGCTCAGGCAATTATATCAGCAAGTCATATTGAAGGTTTACCCTTCAATATAATGGAAGCTCTTGAATGTGGTATTCCAGCTATTGTTTCAAAGATAAAAGGACATAAGGACTTGATAATTGATGGCTTTAACGGTATGCTTTTTGCTGATAATGACCAAATAGGCTTATCTGAAAAAATGTCAGAGCTTTCAAATTCAGAAATTTATAATAAAATCAAGAAAAATGTATTTCTCGAAAGTAAATATGAAGTTTCAGAGGCAACAGAAGTTCTTTTGCATTATTATCTTCAGCTTTCCGAAACAATTCCAACATATTCTGTTTAATGGAGGTTATTCCATGCAAACCAAAGTACACTCTATAAAAATATTGAGTATTATGCTCTTTGCTTTAATAACAATTTCTTTATTTCAATTTCCTGCAAATGCTGCATCTCAAGGTATTGTTCTCGATAAAAATGACATAAGCCTTGGAGTAGGAAATTCTTATCAGCTAAAATGGACGGTTATTCCATCTGATGATGACCAATCTGCAACCTTCTATTCTAAAAATACCAGCATTGCAAATGTTTCTGCTGGCGGTCTTATTATTGCTACTGGAAAAGGCTTAACTGAAATTGTTATAAAAAGTGGTGATGGTCTTAATTTCACTACCTGCAAAGTCAAAGTTACAGAAAATAAGGACACCGAAGTTATAAATCTTGCAGAAACAGAGCTTTATCTAAGAAAAGGCAGTTCGTCTTCAATTTTTTATAACTATAATAAAGATGAATATGTTTTTTCAAAGTCATCAAACTTTTCAAGTTCTGATGAAGAAATTGCCACTGTTGATGAAAACGGAACAATCAAAGCCATTGAAAACGGTTCTACTACAATAACTGCAACCTTCGGCAAAATCATATGCTTTTGCAAGGTTAATGTAGGCGAAGGAACAAAATATATTTCGGGCAGAAAGGTTAGTGGAACACTTCTCAATGCCTCTAATAAGCTATATAAAAACACAACCATTGCAATCTCATATACAAAAAACAATAAAATATATTATGCGACAGTTAAAACAGATTCCTATGGCAAATTTACTTTCAAAGGAATAAAGGACGGCACCTATAATTTTGCATATTATGATGCTTCCAATAGAAAGGTTATTCACAGCAACAATATCAAAGTAAGTGGAAAAGACATAAAATATACTGCTATCCTCAATAAAGGAACTATGCTTGCAGTTCAGGGCGAAATCAAATCAGAAGAAAATACCACTCCAAAGACTGTAAGCCTTTCTAATGAATATCTTTCTATGAATATTGGTGACATCAAGGAGCTTAATATTATAACTACTCCTCGTGATGCTGATATTACCAAACTCAAAGTTACAAGCTCAGATAAATCTGTTGTAGATATTAATGATAAAGGCGAGCTTGTAGCCATAAAAAGTGGTTATGCTGACATTACTTATAAAACTCTCGATGGAAAAAGTACGGCTGTATGCAAAGTAAATGTACTTGAAACAGAGTCTACTGAATATAGTCTGATTTATATTGCATTAATCTTTTTTAGTAATTTTAATTATATTTTTCTGTTTCCTTAAAACTTATAAGAAATTTATGATTCAAAAAAAAGCTTCGTGAAGATATGTACGATTAATTTTCCAAAGAAAAATAGCATGATATTGGAAGTGAGATAATGATAAAACAGAATCAGCGAAAATTTAACGCTATACATATTCTTGTAGATGCTTTATCTGCTGTTATCAGTATCGTTATTTCTTTCTTGATATCAGACAGTATTCATAAGATTGACTTTAATAGCACGAAGATTAAGAGTGACAGCTTTATTTTAATTATACTTTCACTTGGAATAGTTTTGCTTCATCTTATGTTCTATGCCCTATATGACCTTTATCGCTCATACAGAACAACTCGCTTGAGATATGAAGCCATGAACATAATTAAAGCAAACATTACCGCTTTCTTTATTCTTGAACTAACTCTGCTCATAACAGAATCAATATATCAGCTTCAGCTTTTCTTGATAATTTTCTTTGTGGCAGATACTTTTATAATAATTGCATATAGGTTTTTTCTAAGACGGATATTGCGTTATTTGAGAAGTAAAGGATATAACAAAAAATATATTGTTATAATCGGTATAAATGCTTGTACTGAAAAATTCATAGAAAATATCAAACGAAATCCAGACCTCGGCTATGAGATTGCAGGATATTTCAATGATAAGCCAGTCAATACTATAAATAAGCCATTTCTTGGTTCTTTCAAAGCTTTGGCAAGATATTTTGAGGTAAATACCATTGATGAAGCTGTACTTATGACAAGTGACAGCAATGAAAAGATTCTTATTATGATTTATAATATCTGTGAACGCTTTGGAATTAAAACATCAATTATTCCGAATATATTCGGCTCCTTTTCTTCAAGAATATATGTCAGTAAATTTGGTTCTTTGCCAGTAATGAGCCTAAGAAATGTTCCACTCGATAATAAATTAAATGCCTTTATAAAGCGTTTGAGTGATATTGTTATTTCAATTATAGGTATTATAGTAAGCTCTCCTCTTATGATTGGTGTAGCAATAGCTATAAAAGCCACATCAAAAGGTAAGATAATCTTTAAGCAAGAGCGTATTGGCTATAATAGAAAAAGATTTACTATGTATAAATTTCGTTCTATGAAAGAAAATTCTGAAATCTTAGATAAGATGACAGAAAAAGATGATGAACGCTGTACAAAAGTCGGAAAATTCATAAGACGCTTTAGTATTGATGAGCTTCCACAGCTTTTTAATGTGCTTATTGGCAATATGAGTCTTGTAGGCCCAAGACCTGAAACACCGTTTTTCGTTAGCAAATTTCAAAAATCCATTCCTCAATATATGCTGAAACACTATGTAAAGCCTGGCATGACGGGTTGGGCACAGGTAAATGACCTTAGGGGTGGAGATACCTCTATTGAGGAAAGAATTAAGTATGATATGTATTACATAGAAAATTGGACATTTATGTTTGATATAAAGATTCTATTTATGACCTTAACAAAAGGTATTTTCTCAAAAAATGGATTTTAACTTGGAGGAACAATATGCTGATTTACCACTTAAACAACCTACTTATCTTAGTTTGGGCAGCGATATTCTGCTTTCATAAGCCATCTAAAAATAAAAATATGATATTTCTATTTTTGTCTTTTGGTCAGCTTTATTTACTGACAATTTTTAGATTTCTAATTGGCTATGACTATGTTATGTATGCTAAAGCCTTTATGGACCTGCAAACACAGGATTTTTGGAATTTCACCTACTATGACTGGGAATATGGTTTCGTTTTTATAACAAAGATTTTAGGAATGATTCTTCCAAGCTACACATCATATTTTGCAGTAATTGCAATCTTCACTCTGATTCCTGTTGCAATATTTATTTATCGCAATACAGAAAAAGTTTGGATTGGAACATTTATGTATATAAACTTCTTCCTTTTCTTTATGCAGATGAACTTCATTCGTCAGGCTTTTGCAGTTTCTATCACACTATTTGCATGGCAATTCATAAGAAAAAAGAAATTCTTCTGGTTCATTTTAGTAATTCTTTTTGCTTCATTGTTACATTCAACTGTACTTATAATGATTCCTTTCTACTTCCTCGCAAAAATGCGTCCTACGGGAAAGCAGGTTATATTTTACGGCTATGCACTCACAATCTTCTACTTCTCATCAACAGGAATACTAAACCTTATTACAAAGATTTTCCATCAAGAATATAATAATACCCAATTTATTACAGAAGGCATTTCGCTGATTTAATGCCGTAGTACCAATTATTATTTTTTGTTATTCACCATGCTCAATGCAGAGAAAATACTAAAACTAAATCCAGATAATCGCTATGTTATAAGTATGGTTTTTTTTCGCAGGAACATTCTTTATGATAATAATGGCACGACATTCTATTTTGGAGCGTTTCTCATATTACTTCTTTATTTATATTGTATTGCTTGTTCCTGAGCTTATTTCATCTGTTGAAAAATATGGCTTTGGTCGTGTTAAAAATAATGTTATGCTACCAAATGAAACACCTATAGAAGATGTTAAAAGATTCAAAGATCAATCTATCATACTCACAATAGTGATTTTAGTTCTATCTTACGCTATGTTTACTTATGGTATGTTCGAAAATGCACACGGAGTAGTACCATATACATCTTGGATATTTTAATTATAATTACTATAAAACTCTACAATATAATCACCTTTTATTGCTAATTTTTTAGTTTTCCCATTATTGACAATATTGTAACTTGATGATATAATTCTATTGTACTGTAAATAGTATAATAAATGATGTTAGGAGGAACCCGAAGATGAAAAAGAAGATTCTTGCAGCTCTTGCAACAGCAAGTGTAGCAGTAAGCTCTATTGCAGCAAGTGTTTCAGCAGCAACCCTTGGTGATAGTACTTCTGTTAAACCAAGTGATGTTTCTAATATCACAAGCAATGGTAAAGTCCCTACAACAGGTGATGCTTCTACAACTCTTCTTCTCGTTGCTGGTGCAGTAGCAGTAGTTGCTCTTACAACAATCATTGTTGCTGTAAAGTCAAAGAAAACTGCAAAATAATCCTTACCTAAGTCGAAAATTCAATTGTGTTTTCGAAACAGCAGGCCATTTACTCGGTCTGCTGTTTGTCATTTATAGATAAAAAAACTATTGCCAAGTCTCTTAAAATATATTATAATAGAAGTAATATATTTCTATGGGTGATGATAGTTTGAGTAGTAAGCTTGCTATATATATTTCTTGTTCTGCAACTAATGACAAACCTACCTTTCCGTTTCTTTATAATATATATGCAGGTGCAGCATTAAATAATAATACTATTGATTCGGATACTCTCAAAGATAATATAGGCGATAATATTTCTGAAAAAAATCCCTATTATTGTGAGCTTACAGTTCATTATTATGCTTGGAAAAACACTAATGCAGATTATCTCGGCTTTTTTCATAGCAGAAGATATATTTCATTCAATCGACAAAATTTAGTTGATAAAAGCTATTCCAAAAAGAAAATTGCCAAAACCATATATAGTTAAGGATTTTCCGACAAAGGAACTTCTTGAGAAAAACGGATATGATAAGGAGAACATTATATCACTTCTTAAAATTTATCCTATTATAGGAGTTATTCCCGAAAAAATGCCCGAAACTACATATGAGCATCTAATCCGCACACAAAAAAATGGAAAAACAGAATTTAAGTTAATTGAAGAAAAATTGAAATTGAACTATCCTGAGTTTTTGTCTGCGTTTAATGAATATATGTCGAGCAGATACTTATATTTTTGTAATATGTATGTTATGCATAGAGATATTTTTGATAAATATTGCAGTTGGCTTTTTGATATTCTTGAATATGTTGACGCAAATATGCCACAGCGTATTGAACGAGATGATGGCATGATGGCTGAAAGGCTTTTTTGGCGTATTTATGACATATATCAAAAAAAGAAGGCTCTATAAACTGGGCCGAATTGCCAAGAATTCATTTTGCTAAAGTTGGCGGCGCAACCAAAAATTTCTCGTGTAATAAGCTTGGAAATTTGATTTTCCCTCCGGGGTCTTTCAGACGAAATATATTAAGAAAAATAGTGAAAGGTTGATTAAAATGTACGATTATCTAATTGTTGGTTCAGGTCTTTACGGTGCGATGTTCGCATATGAGGCGAAAAAGAGAGGAAAAAAGTGCCTTGTTATTGATAAGAGAAATCATATCGGCGGTAATATCTACTGCGAAAATATCGAAGGTATCAATGTTCATAAATATGGTGCTCATATTTTTCATACAAGTGACAAGAAGATTTGGGATTATATTAATACATTCGCAGAATTCAATAACTATATTAACTCCCCTGTTGCTATTTATAAGGACGAACTTTATAATCTCCCATTCAATATGAATACATTCTCTAAGCTTTGGGGTATTAAGACACCTGCTGAGGCTAAGAAAATTATTGCTGACCAGATTGCCGACCTCAACATTACAGAGCCTAAAAACCTTGAAGAACAGGCTCTCTCACTTGTAGGTAAAGATGTTTATCAAAAGCTTATCAAGGGCTACACAGAAAAGCAATGGGAGCGTGACTGCAAAGACCTTCCTGCATTTATCATTAAGCGTCTTCCACTCCGCTTTACATTCGATAACAACTACTTCAATGACCGCTATCAAGGTATTCCTATTGGTGGTTATACAAAGATTATCGAAAAAATGCTTGATGGCATTGATGTTCTTACTGACACAGACTATTTTGAATGGATTAAGGATAGCAATAATGCAGCAAGTATCAAGAAAACGCTCTTTACAGGACCTATCGACCAATTCTATAACTATTGCTATGGTGTTCTCGAATATCGTTCTGTTCGCTTTGAAACAGAAGTTCTTGATACAGATAACTATCAGGGTAACGCTGTGGTAAACTACACAGACAGAGAAGTTCCATACACAAGAATTATCGAGCATAAGCATTTTGAATTTGGCAAACAGCCTAAGACTGTCATTTCTCGTGAATATTCTTCCGAGTGGAAGCTTGGTGATGAGCCATACTACACAATCAATGATGATAAGAATAACTCACTTTTCGCTAAATATAGAGAACTTGCTGATAAGGAAGAAAATGTTATTTTTGGTGGTCGTCTTGGTAACTATAAGTATTACGATATGGATAAGGTTATCGCTGCTGTATTCGAGGCTATTGCTAAAGAATTTGGTGAATAAGATATAGATTTCTAATAGATTTTCCTCCATAGGGAATCCGTCTGGATTCCCTATCATTTTACAAAAGGAGTATTGCAAAATGTTGCTATTTGAGCTATCTTTTCCTATACTTGTTGATGAAAGCAAGCTTTATTTCGATGGTATTGGCACAAGCTATAATAATTCTCTTAATATTAAAGGTGGCACTTCTTGTAGCTTGTGCAGCTACTTTAATAGCTTTTCCGCTGGCAAATATAGAAAATATACTCTTGCTCAAAATATCACCTTTAATATTAAAATTCAAGGCTTTGCCGAAATTTTTATAAAGCGTGAAAATGGCAACATTATTACTTCAAGACTTATAGAAAATAGCAAGCCTGAAGCCCTTTCAATAACTTTTTCAATTATAGATGCCAAAGATGGAGAAATTTTCTATCCTGAAATATCAGCAAAAAGTGATTGTCAGATTTTTGGTGGCTCTTATGAAACAAAAGTAAGCTCTCAAAGAGATATTCTGCTTGGTGCGTCATTCTGCACATATAAGCGTGAAAAGTACATCATTTCAAATATGGAGCGTCTGCGTGACTTTGGCTTGAAATACTCTATCCCACTAAAGGTTTTTGTTGTGGATAATGGTTCTACACTACCTGAAACACTTTCTGACAACACAATTACAATTATACATAATCCAAACTGCGGTGGAAGTGGTGGCTTTGCAAGAGGCTTGCTTGAGGGTGTTAATTTTGGCTGTTCGCATATCATTTTTCTTGATGATGACATAAGTCTCGATACAAATGTTATTCTCAAAACCTATTCCCTACTAAAAATTCTAAAGCCTGAATATTATGATAGCTTTATCGGCGGTGCAATGCTTCATTCTGAGATTCCATATTTACAGCACGAATGTGGCGCTTTATGGGACGGCTTTTATCTTTCGCCTATCGGACACGAAGTAGATTTGCGTAAAAAAGAAAGTGTTATCGCAAACGAAAACTCCAAAAAGCAGATTATCAAGCTTGGTGGTATTGTTGCTTTCCAACTCTCATTTGGAGAAAAATTCGGCTATCCTATGCCCTATTTCATCAAAAGCGATGATGTAGAGTATGGTATTCGCTGTCAAAAACCTATCATAACTATGAACGGCATTGCTGTCTGGCACGATGGCTTTGATGGAAAGTATGCTGGACATTTTGAATACTACATAAAAAGAAATGAACTTATAAATACTGCTCTCCACAACAAAAATACAGGCATAATTACAAATATCCGCAAATTATTTGCGTCAACTGCAAGACTTACATTATTACAAAGATATTTTCTTGCAGAATTAGTGGTTAAAGCATATGATGATTTTATGGAAGGCCCTGAAAAACTTCTCAGCATAGATATTGCAGAATATAATACTTATCTTTCCTCACTTGCTAAACCTGCAAATGATAAAAGCATTATCGGCAATGCGAAAATTATTTCAAAGCCTAAAATAGTAAATTCTGCACTATATTATCCAAGCTTCGGAGGAAATATTTTTCCATCAAAGAATATTTGCATAGAGCTTCCTTTGACAGATATTGAAATCAGAAAGACCTTTCGTGCAAGATACATTGCACATACTAAAAGCAGATGGTTCGACTGCATTTGTAACAAAACTCAAGAAACGAAAGCTTTTTCTGGGTTGTTGGAAAGACTATTCGTATGTTTTTCAAATTTCTTACAAAGTATAAAAAGGTTCGTGCAGATTATATACACAATCAAGAAAAACTAACTTCAAAACAATACTGGCAAAATTATTTTTCAAAATAAGCAAAAATAGCTAATCTCCTTTATCAGAAGATTAGCTATTTTTTTTATGATTTATTATTTAATTCCAAGATAGTTAAGCCAGAATTCATAAGATGTATATTCATCTTTCTTCTTTCTGAACTCTTCCTCAACTTTCTTATGATTTTTCTTATAATTTCTTATAGTCTTTTTATAGTGCTTATGAAGTTCAAGATATTTCTTTCTTGAAAGCACACGCATAGCACCAGTATTTTCATATGGATTAACAGCAAGGAGAACCTTTCTCTTATACTGTTTTTTTCGGGCAGTTAAACCAATCGTAAGCGATTACGCCAACATCATCAGTAAGCATAAACTTTGGATATAAATGTCCGTTTACAGTAATTTTATAGAATACCTTCTGCCAGAAACCAAGCTCCTCAAACTTATAAAGGTCATCAAGATTAACCTCAATATCAGGATAATTTTCCTCTATTGGTACAAGCTTTTCGTTCATTGCACCATGTTCTTTCATAATTCGTTCGCCCTCAGGCTTAAAGAGGAAATCTGGGCCTTTCATAAAGTCATCAATAGACTCAAGCAAAAGCTCACAGCTATTGTAATTAAATCTGCGGATTTCAACCTTATAGAAGTCTGTAATTCTCTTAACGAAGTCTATATCTTGGCATACACCACTAAATGCTTGGAAAATAAGACTGTTCCTATGAACCTGATAAAGCTCCATAGCAGCATTATACTTTGTAACAAAGCCCATATGCCAAATGCAGATACCATTCAAAGTGATAAACTTTGCATCATTCCTAAGGCTATACTCAACATCATCACCACGAATAAAGAGTGGTAATGGAAGCTTATTTGCTTCAATATAGGTTGTAGGAATACAGCAGTACCACCAGCCTGCATAATGGTCATCAAACTTATCATAGTTTTCTTCGTTTTTAACAACAGAATCCCATTTCTGAAGCTCGAATGAAGGCTTCTGAGGACCATATGAACCGTCCTTATGTACATAACCAACATCTTCATGCTGAACATTCATCTTTTCATAGTAGAGCATAGCACCACTAACGAATCTATCTTGATATTCGTCTTTGACAACTCTAAGCAGATAGAATGTACGCTTTAAGCTTTCTGCAACGATAATAACATCATCGTCCATAAGCAAAACATGAGTAGGCTTTTTCTTGCCACGCAAAGCCTCAATCATACCTCTTGCATATCCACCCGAGCCACCAACATTTTGGTTCGGGAAAACATGCATCTTGCTGCCGTTGAAATCATCAGGATTAAGTGTTCTGCCGTTATCTACTATATTAACATAGAAATGGTCTGAGCATTCATCATCACAATAGAGAATTTCATTCTTGAGCATTTCTGCGTTTTTAGTAATAAATTCTTCTTTCTTAAATGTAGTTGTAGCAATAGCTATATCTACATTACGCACTTGCTCCTCATCAATCTCTGTAGCATAGTAGCCAGAATAGATTTCACACTCTGAAAGTGAAGAAATCTGAAAAGAAATAACCGAACTTTTTTCTTGCTCAAAGTTAATAACAAGCTCTGTTGGTTCTGGGAAGTTATAATGCTTATCTTCGGAAATTTCCTTTTCTATAACATTGTTTCTGATATAATGACCGAAAGTGTTTACAAAAAAGTGTCCTTTAATTTTAAGATGAAGTGATACATTAGTTATATTGGTAAAATGCTTCCATTTTTTAATAGAAAATGAATTAAAGTAAGTAAAAAATTCAACAAAACGATATTGAGGAAGCATATAGCCACCCAATTCGTCATTATAAAACAATCTATCTCCACGATATTGAAGCCACCAATGCTCATTGAGATATTTGTTAGTAGGAAATACTAAATTTTGAAGCTTTAGCGTAACAAGACCCATAGATTTAAACTCTCCTAAAACATAAAAATTATTTAGTTATAAAGTGCTTTAAAGCAGTTCACAAAGCAAAACTACATTTTTTCATACATATATAATCATACCTCCTTAAAGTCTAATTGTCAACAACTTTCTTACAATACCGATATAATACTACAAATCACACACTTTTTATATGTAATAATTAGTACTTATTAACCAAGTGGTGACATAAGTTCATCATATTTATTTGAAAGGATTTCTGCAAAAAGAAAATCACCCATCTTATAAGCTGCAAAAGATGCCTTATTATATAAGCTTCCGTGCATTTTTTCTATAATTTGTTTGAGAATTGGCTCAGACCATTCCCACAAATCTTCTGCTAAATCCTCAGTATGTAAAATAATATCCATACACTGCTCAAGAGCATTTCTGCCTATTCCAGTATTATACCACTCATCAATAGAGTGAAGTCTTGGAATAAGCATATCTAAAACCTTTGACGCCTCATCATACTGCTTATTTTTATTATAGATTATAAGAAGCTCGAGCATACGGTTGCAAATTGCATAATTATTACCAGTCATAGCCTCCATATTTAAGAGCATTTTTTGCACAATAAATTTCATTATCAACATCGCCAATATTCTTAAAATTTCTCATACAGAAATACATCTTTGCTTCATCGCATATATCATTTGAATATGTATATTCAACAAGCAATTTTTGGCAAGTTCTTTTTCATCAAGTTCTACTAAAAGCTCAACAGCTTCTTCAAGGCTATAACTCTCAAGCTTTTTTGGTGAAACATATTTGCTATTATATCCACCATAGCAATCGAAGTTAGCTTGCTTTGCCCTCTCAAAAAGCACCTCTCTATCTGGAACATCATATTTATTCATCAATTCAGTAAGAATTTCAAGACTTCTTCCTATTCCTTGAAAGCTATTGCTTTCTCTATCAAACAATTCCTCGTTAAATAGCTTTAAAATCAAGCCATCAATTCTAAAATGTTCCTCATATTTATGAGTATATAAAATGGCATATGATAATCTCAATCTATTTTTATAATTTGCATCATTTGTGCCATATTCTTTTGTATAGATTTCTTTGTAGCAATACTGCTCTATATTTCCATCTAATGCTAAAGCTAATTCTTCATCATACTTTTCAAAAAGTTCTTTTAATAGCTTTTTGTAGTCTGTCATTTTGCACCTCATCAAGAATGAATTATCATAAACCTTCTAATTTCTCTTGCGGCATTGTTACCGTCATTCAAGCCCCATTCATAAACCGTTCTCAGCTTATCTCTGTTTCGTGTATATCTTCCAACAGGCATAGGCTCTGGTGGCTGAATAACAATAGCCTTTCCCTGCTCTTGCATTTGATAGCAAAGCTCTTTTTTGTCTATTATATACGGCTGGTCTTACCAACATAGTTTCTACAAAATTAGGATAATCTTTAAATTTCTTTCTCAATATAGGCTCGGGGAAATCTGGTTTAGGTGGTTTTCTGTAATATTTATCCTGTGTCAAAACAATAATATTATATTCGTGGCCGTCCGAAATAGCCTTTTCAATCAAAATAGGGTCGCCTATACCGCCATCAAGAAGCTTATAATCTCTGAAATTCACAATCGGCGATACAAGTGGCAAAGATGATGATGCTTTTTACAGGTATAAAATCCTCGTCTAAATCTTGCTTAGTAAAATACAGAGGTTTACCTGTGATACAATCTGTTGTACCTATTGTAAGCCTTGTGTGGCTCTTAAAAAATTCATAATAATCAAATGGTATCAGCTCTCTTGAAAGCTCATTAAATATAAAATCCAGGCCGAAAAATGAACCCGTTTTTAAGTATGAATTAATGCTAAGATACCTCGGGTCACGAATATATTCATCAAATATTTTATAATTTCTGCCACGCTGCTTAGAAATATAACTAAGTGAATTACAAGCACCAGCCGAAACTCCATAAACATCATTAACAAATATTTTATTATCAATCAAGGCATCAAGCACTCCTGCAGTATAAACTCCACGAGTACCTCCGCCCTCAAGTATCAAACCAACTGACATAATTCCACCACCTTATTGTAATAATTTTATTATATCCTTATTTTTGAAAAAAATCCATATATTTCATAAAAAGTATTTATACAATTTTATATCAAATTAAAATCTGGAACATACTCCTCACTTGCAGATGAAAGCTCCTGCAAAAACCATCAAGCGCGGTTGTATCAAGATAGTCAAGTACTTTCTGATACTCTTTTTTTCCGTAAGTCTTCTGCTTATCTCTGGATATTTTTCTGCATTTCCAAGCGGTATATACTGTGACATAAGACTCAGCAAAATCTTGTCTGAAAATTGGTCGAGTATATCAAGCACATCGAAAGAATTTTCGATATTATTCGGCAGAATCAAGTGTCGAACGATAACTCCACTCTGCATAATACCCTTATCATCAAATTTTGCCTCTCCGCTTTGACTAATCATTTCTTTAAGCGAAGCAAGGGCATTTTCCAAATAATTTGGTGCATTGAATATTTTTTCGCAAGAGTATTACTTGCATACTTAAAATCTGGCATATAAATATCGACTATACCCTCAAATTTATGGATTGTTTCAGCACTTTCATAACCACCAGTATTAAATACAATCGGCACAGATGGACGATAGTCCTTAAACACATCAAGCAAAAATTCCGCATACGGTGTCGGGCTAACAAGATTTATATTATTAACCCCCTGTTCTATCAATTCTTCACAAGCTTTTATAAAATCTTTTTTTGTAAAAATTTTACCAATAGGTTCCCTACTTATTTTGCTATTCTGACAAAACACGCAACCAAGCACACAGCTTGAAAAAAGAATATTGTTCCTGAACCATTTTCTCCACTTATACAAGGTTCTTCCCAAAAATGTGGAGCTATTCTTGCTATTTTAGGAAGTGTTCCAGCATGACAAAAGCCTTTTCCGCCAATTTCATCTCGATAAGCTGAACATTTTCTTGGACAAATAGCACAAGCCTCTATAACACTCACAACTATTCTCCTCTCTTTATCCTCATAATCAAATTTTCGAGTGATATTTTGAATTTCTCGTTCTGCTCTGCGGTTCTTTTTGTTGGTCCTTTCAGTCTACCGCCAGCCCGCCTTATCTTTTTGCGCCTGATAGCGTGATTGCAAAAAGTGAATCTATATTTGTTTCATCGTATATAAGTCCATTTTGATTAAGTGCAAAAGCCTTTTTCGATAAACACATTGCTGCAAGTCCATAATCCTGTGTTACACATATATCTTCCTTAGAAAGCATATTTACCAAATAAAAATCTGCACTATCTCTGCCCTTTGAAACTGTAATCGTTTTTGCATCATCTCGCTCTATAGAATGAGCAGTATCGCAGATTATAATACACTCTAAGCCATAGTTTTTAGCCATAGAGATAGTCAAATCTATAACAGGACAGCCATCACCATCAATAAAAATCTTCATAATTATATCTCTTTTATTTCAAACTATTTTTATTTGCCTTTATATGTAGCAAAAGCATTATTATAAAACCTGAAATCAGCACTGAATAGAACCATAGCTCACTATTTCCGCTAATGTGATATGCAAATAAAGCAAAGGCAAAGCCCCAACAATAAGAAAGTAATATTGCAATCGCCCAGAAGCCTATCTGCGTATGCTGTATTAAAAATAACACAAGACACAAAACCGCCGATGCTACAAGGCAATATGCAGGGTGAATTGCTAAAGCCGAATAACAAAAATATCCACAGGCAGCAGAAATCAACAAACTATCAAAAAGTATAATATTCCCGACAAAAAGACCGAGAATCGTTGACAAAAGAGGCAAGCCTAAAACTGCTACAAGCTTGATAAAGTCTAATTGCAACAAAATTCCCCCTTTTGATATTAAAAGAAAATCCCACGAAACGACTAAGCGTCCGTGGGAATTCCTTAAGCAGTTAATATTTATAAGCGGTATTACTTACCGTAGTAAGCCTTAAGATACATTTCCTTAATCTCGCTCATAAGTGGGTATCTTGGGTTAGCACCTGTGCACTGGTCATCAAATGCGTCCTCAACCATCTTATCGAGGTTATCAAGGAAGTACTTCTCGTCTACGCCGTAATCAGCGATTGTCTTCTTAATACCAACTCTTGCCTTGAGTTCTTCGATAGCGTCGATGAACTTCTCGAATGTTTCTTCATTTGTCTTACCGAAGATACCGCAGAAGTTAGCACACTCAACATATCTCTCAAGAGCGTGTGGATACTGATACTGTGAGAATGTACCCATCTTTGCAGGTACTGGGTCAGCGTTGAAACGCATAACAGATGTGATAAGGATAGCATTAGCAACACCATGTGGGAGGTGATGATAAGCACCAAGCTTATGTGCGAGTGAATGGCAAACACCGAGGAATGCGTTAGCGAATGCCATACCAGCCATGCAAGATGCGTCTGCCATCTTCTCACGAGCATATGGGTCGTTTGCACCGTTCTCATATGCTGATGGGAGATATGTGAAGATGTTCTTCATTGCTTTAAGAGCAAGACCATCTGTGTAATCTGTTGCCATGATTGAAGCATAAGCCTCGAGAGCATGAGTAAGAGCATCGATACCAGATGCACTTGTAAGACCCTTTGGCTGGTTCATCATGTTGTCAGCATCAATGATTGACATATTTGGAAGAAGCTGATAGTCAGCAAGAGGATACTTTTGACCTGTCTTTTCGTCTGTGATAACAGCGAAAGGAGTAACCTCAGAACCTGTTCCTGAAGATGTTGGGATAGCTACGAAATAAGCCTTCTCGCCCATTGTTGGGAATGTATAGATTCTCTTTCTGATATCCATAAATCTCATAGCCATATCCTGGAAGTTTGCTTCTGGATGTTCATAAAGAACCCACATAATCTTACCAGCGTCCATAGCAGAACCACCGCCAAGAGCGATTATGACATCAGGCTCAAACATTCTCATAGCTGCTGCGCCTTCCTCTGCAGAAGCGAGTGTTGGGTCTGGCTGAACATGATAGAAACAAGTGTGCTGAATACCCATTTGGTCGAGTTTCTCTTCGATTGGCTTTACATAACCATTCTTATAAAGGAAGGAGTCTGTTACGATGAATGCCTTCTTCTTGTTCATTATTGTGCCCAGCTCATCAAGAGCAACAGGCATACAGCCTTTCTTAAAGTAAACCTTTTGAGGTGCTCTGAACCACAACATATTTTCTCTCCTCTCAGCGACTGTCTTGATGTTGATGAGGTGCTTAACACCAACGTTTTCGGATACGGAGTTACCGCCCCATGAGCCGCAGCCAAGTGTAAGAGATGGTGCCATCTTGAAGTTATAAAGGTCACCGATACCGCCGTGTGAAGATGGAGTATTGATAACAATACGGCAAGTCTTCATTGCGTGGTAATGCTTCTCAATCTTTTCCTTCTGAGCTGGGTGAATGTAGAGAGAAGATGTATGACCGTAACCGCCGTCAGCAACAAGCTGTGCAGCCTTTGCAAGAGCGTCATCAAAGTTCTCAGCCTTATACATAGCAAGAACTGGAGAAAGCTTCTCATGAGCAAACTCTTCGCTGATGTCTACGGATTCAACCTCACCGATAAGAATCTTTGTATTTTCTGGAACATCAACGCCTGCGAGCTTAGCGATTGTGTAAGCCTTCTGACCAACAATCTTAGCGTTAAGAGCACCGTTGATGATGATTGTCTTTCTAACCTTGTCGAGCTCGTCGCCCTTGAGGAAGTAGCAGCCTCTGTCTGCGAACTCCTTCTTAACAGCGTCATAAACGCCCTTAAGAACAGTTACACTCTGCTCTCAGAAGCACAAATCATACCATTATCAAATGTCTTTGAATGAATGATAGAGTTAACAGCAAGCTTAATATCAGCTGTATCGTCGATGATAACAGGTGTATTACCAGCACCAACGCCGAGAGCAGGCTTACCTGAAGAATAAGCAGCCTTAACCATACCAGGACCACCTGTTGCGAGGATTGTGTCAGCCTCTCTCATAAGCTCGTTTGTAAGCTCGAGTGATGGAACATCAATCCAGCCGATGATGCCTTCTGGAGCACCAGCAGCAACAGCAGCATCAAGAACTACCTTTGCAGCAGCAATAGTAGAATTCTTTGCACGAGGGTGTGGGCTGATAAGGATTGCATTTCTTGTCTTTAAGCAGATAAGTGACTTAAAGATAGCAGTAGAAGTTGGGTTTGTTGTTGGGATAACAGCACCGATAAGACCGATTGGCTCTGCAATCTTCTTAATGCCATATGCTGTGTCCTCTTCGATAACACCACAAGTCTTTGTGTTCTTGTAATAGTTGTAGATATATTCGGATGCGTAGTGATTCTTAATAACCTTATCCTCTACAACACCCATGCCTGTTTCAGCAACAGCGAGCTTTGCAAGAGGGATACGCTGCTTATTAGCAGCATCAGCAGCAGCAAAAAAGATTTTGTCAACCTGCTCCTGAGTGTAATTAGCAAAAATTCTTTGAGCCTCTCTCATTGCAGCAATCTTAGCCTGAAGAGCTTCGATGTTGTCAATAATTGTTTCAGTTGCAGTATTTTCTGCTGCAACCTCTTGGATTTTCTCCTTAGCCATGGTAAGTCCTCCTATTATTATAAATATAATCTGCTTTGTAATTGTTTCGCTTACAAGAATGATTATAAGACATTGTTAAAAAAAAATGTCAATAAGCATTTTTATGTAATTTTCGCTAAGAAAATCGAATTTAAACAAGGTGCAAAAAAGTAGATGCTTTGTCCGCTGAATTTTGTCTTATAAAGTTCAATCATAATTTTATTTTCTGTTATATTTGCATAATTTTAGCTTGTCAAAAAATTAGCAATTTCATTTTTCCGCTATTTTAAGCCTTTTTGTTAATATTTATTTGTAAAAAAGTAGAAAATAGCATTTTTATAAAAAGAATCCGTTTTTATTTTTTGTAATACTAATAAGCTGAGAAAATAAGGCGTATATTGTCGAAAAATTCTTTTCTGACAATATACGCCTTATCAAAAATCAACTTTAAAAAGTAATCATATTGTGTTATTTGCATAAAAGGAATCCGTTTTTATTTACAACTATTTTACATTACTGTTCATTTCTGCTTTAATAATCTCTGTTGCTCCAAGTGCATAAACAGTATTGTCATTAGCCATAGCAATCTTTTTTAGAGTCTGCTCACACTTCTTTTGGGCAGTAAGCTTGCCACTCTCTTTATCATAGAGATAAATTGTATCACCAGATGAAACTGCTACGGCTTTATCTGCATTAGAAATTGATTCAACCTTAATATCTGTCGAAATAGTTGCAGTTGTCTTGCCCTCTGGAGAAATTGTCACAATTTCACAATCTCTGCCATCTGGATACTTTGCAAGTGACAATGCTATCCCCTTTTCATTTGAAACCTCATAATTTGTAATCGTTTTAGAATCATAGCTTATAAGATTTTTCTTATTATTCTCTATATCAAAGAAGTAGCTTTCATTCTTGCCGATTGCGGCTGCATTTCCGTTATCAAAGAATTTTACATCATAAATGCTATTATCCTTGAGTTCATACTTTGCTATATAAGCATCTTGGCTGAAATCGAGTATATAAACTGAGCTCACAAGAGAACCCTTCTGTGCGGAAATACCCGAAACAATAGCACGAGTTCCATCAGAATTTATTGAAATATTATTTATATAATAATCTGCAAAGGAATAGGCATATTTTTCCGTATTATCCTTGCTATATACAGTAAGCTTTGCGAGATAGTCATCAGATTGAGTAACCGCAGCAAACACACCGCTTGCTGAAATATCAGCACAGAAAATCTTATTTTTAAGCGAAAGATTATATAATTCATCGCTATGACTAAGAATCCTTAATCCTGTTCCGCCAACATTAAAAACCATAGAATAATCACGACTTGTCCTTAATATAGGCTTTGCAAAAGCATTTCCAAGATTTTGTCGCTGACCGGCATTATCATTCAAAAGCACAATGCTTGTATCACTTACATATATAGGGGTTTTTTCATCCATAAGGGCAAAGTTTCCGTCTGTAACTTCATTTCCATTTATGCTTGAAGGGTATCCATCACCCTGAGATATACCTAACAAATCATACTGAATAAATCTTGAAACATTATCTGGAGAAAGATTTTCCCAGTTAAGTATGACAAGAAGCAAAATTACACACGCAAAAATTATCAGCAATACCTTTAAAAGCTTTTTTATAAGTTCTGGTTGAATAGGTGTAGGCTCATCATACTTATCAATAGGCACATCTTCATAGCTTACAACTCGTCTATCTGCGGCATTTTTTTCTTTAGCGGCAGCATGTCTTTCACCTCTTGCAGAGCGTTTAGGTTGCCTTTTTTTTTTCGCTTTCATCATTGAATCTATTGTTTTTTTTTCCGCCATCTATATCTAAATCCTTTCGACAATTCGATAAAAAAATCCAATATATTCTCTATTATACATTCATTCCCTAAGAAATTCAAGTCTGCTATATAATGGTGTTATAAGTTATCAAATAAATCATATTAGCATTGATTTAATCTGATTTCTTCTGTATAATTTAATTATATAAATAAAATTGGAAGTGTTATATTTGACTTTTTTTAAGCTGATTAAAACCTATCTGAAAAAAATTTACTTTAAGATGAAAAAATTCCTGAGATGGACACTCGTTTCCATTATAACAGGTCTTACTGTTGGAGGATTTAGTACATTATTTGCCTTTATAATGAATGTTGTTACAGATTTTCGCAGTAACAACGATTATATTATCTATTTTCTTCCGCTTGCAGGTCTTATAACGGTTTTTCTATATAACGCCTTCAAATTCAAGGACGACAAAGGCACTAATCTTGTTCTTTCTACAATTCATGCACAAAGCGAAATTCCTTTCAAAATGGCTCCACTTATATTCATAACCACAATACTCACCCATCTTTTTGGAGGTTCGGCAGGTCGTGAGGGCGCCGCCTTACAGCTTGGTGGAAGTATCGGAAATCAACTTGGACGCTGGTTCAAATTCGACGACGCAGATAAAAGAGTTGTTGTTCTTTGCGGTATGAGTGCAGCTTTTTCAGCGGTTTTTGGAACACCTATGGCTGCAGCAGTTTTTTCTATGGAGGTTGTCAGCATTGGCATAATGTATTATGCAGCACTTGTTCCTTGTGTATTTTCATCTCTTATTGCATCATACTTTGCGACTAATTTTGGTGTTCGCGGCGAGGATTTCACATTTATAAAATTCCCATCATTAACATTTCTTAATACCTTTGAAACAGTCTGTCTTTCTATTCTTTGTGCTGGTATAAGCATTGCATTCTGCATTATGCTCCATAAAACAAGTGATTTACTAAGAAAATACTTGAAAAATCCTTATATAAGAATTTTTCTTGCTGGTTTAGTTGTTGTTGGTCTTACATTATTATTCAATACAAGAGATTATAATGGTGCAGGAATACCAGTAATAACAAAAGCTCTCAAAGGTGAAGCTGTTCCCTATGCTTTTTTATATTAAAAATGATTTTTTACAGCTATAACTATCGGTGCTGGTTTTCGTGGTGGAGAAATTGTTCCTACATTCTTTATTGGTGCGACCTTCGGCTGCCTTTTCGGAAATATCGTTGGATTTTCTCCTTCTGTCTGTGCCGCTGTCGGACTTATTGCACTTTTCTGTGGCGTTACAAACTGTCCAATAACTTCTATTCTTATCAGCTTTGAACTTTTCGGTGCAGGTGGTATACCATTCTTTATGATTGCGGTTGCAATAAGTTACTTTATGTCTGGTTACTATGGACTATATCATGACCAAACAATAGTATACTCAAAATACAAAACAAAATATGTCAATCGTCATACTAAATAACAGCAAAACAAAGTGCCTAAGAAACTCAAAAGTTTCGCTCGAGCCTTTTCAAAGGCTCGTAGGTCAAGGGCAAAGCCCAACATTTGTTTTTTCTTAGCGGCGGATTTTATCCGCCGCTTATTCTTTTGTTAGTAACATTAGTCCCTAAGGGCGGACGAAGTCCGCCCTTAAACAAGATATGTTAAGGGCTTTGCCCTTAAAACCTACGAGGGACTCTGTCCTCGACCCTGCAAGCTTTTGAAAAAGCTTGAGCAAAACTTTTAAATATCCAAGAAAATTGCATTAGCTAATCGTAGGGGCGAATGCAGTTATTTTAATTATGCCAAAAAAGGAAAAACCGTTCAATGCCATTGGCACGAACGGTTTCTTTTTATATCATTTTAGCCTTAAATCAGATTTTAACAGAAATTGCATCAAGGCTCTTTGGAAGCTCACTTTCATCAGCAGAAATCAAGAATGTAAACTTTGTTTCGGACTTAGCCGCAAGAACATTAACCTTTGTGATAAAGTCTGCGAGCTTATCGAAATCATCACCACAAATCTTGAGTGTAGAATCTACAAGAACATCTGTTACATCGTAGTTACCTGCACAGATACCGCTAAGAAAACCAAAGAATGAGTCATAACCTGTGATAGCATATTGGTCTGTGTCAATAAGTCTTGCCTTATGAGTAACATCATAAGTAAGCTTTGCACCCTTTTCTACGACAACAACATTGCCGTTTGATGCTGAAACAGCTTCATTTGCGAGAGAGATGAGTTTCTTAGTTTTGCCCGAACCTTTTTTGCCTATGATTAGAGTTACCATTGTAACGCCTCCTTATAAATTTAACCGCATATGCGGAAAGATTACATATTAAAATATTATTTAAGTCTTGCCTCAAGAGCCTCTTTCTGAGCCTCATAGCCAGGTTTGCCGAGAAGTGCGAACATATTCTTCTTATAGCTCTCAACACCAGGCTGGTCAAATGGATTAATACCCATTGTATAGCCACTGATAGCACAAGCTTTCTCAAAGAAATAAATGAGATAGCCAAGCTCTGCTTCGCTTGAATCTTCGATTGTAAGAATTACATTAGGAACTCCACCGTCTGTATGAGCAAGAACTGTTCCTTCAAACGCTTTCTTATTAACGAAATCCATAGTCTTGCCACTAAGGAAGTTTAAGCCGTCAACATTCTCTGGGTCTGTGCCAAGAGTAACATCTTGCTTTGGCTTATCAATAAGAACAACTGTTTCAAACATTGTACGAGAACCGTCCTGAATGAACTGTCCCATAGAATGAAGGTCTGTTGAGAAAAACAACAGATGCTGGGAAAAAGACCCTTGTTGTCCTTACCTTCACTTTCGCCAAAGAGCTGCTTCCACCACTCGTTCATAAGAGTGAATGCTGGCTCATAGCTTACGAGAAGCTCAATAGCCTTGCCCTTGCGATAAAGAATATTTCTGATTGCAGCATACTTATAGCAATCGTTCTTTTTCGAGGTCACATACTGAAAGCTCCTCACGAGCCTTTGCAGCACCAGCCATAAGAGCATCAATATCAGCACCAGAAACAGCGATTGGAAGAAGTCCTACTGCTGTGAGAACTGAATAACGACCACCAACATCATCAGGTACAACGAAAGTTTCATAGCCTTCACGGTCTGCGAGCATTTTAAGAGTGCCCTTAGCCTTATCAGTTGTGCAGAAAATTCTCTCCTTAGCACCCTCTTTGCCATACTTGTTCTCAAGAAATTCTCTGAAAACTCTGAAAGCAATAGCAGGCTCAGTAGTTGTACCAGACTTAGAAATCATATTGATAGAAACATCTTTGCCCTCACAGATTTGAAGAAGCTCAGAAAGAGCAGTTGAGCTAATGCTGTTGCCTGTGAAATAGATGTCAGGAGTATCCTTTTTCAATGCATTGTAGTTCGGGGACTTCAAGAATTCAATAGCTGCACGGGCACCGAGGTAAGAGCCACCGATACCGATAACAATAAATACCTCTGTATTTTTCTTGATTCTTTCAGCAGCAGCCTTAATTCTTGCGAACTCGTCCTTATCATAATCAACAGGAAGGTCAAGCCAACCAACAAAGTCATTGCCAAGACCTGATTTGTTGTGGAGCATTTCGTGAGCAGCCTTAATCTGTGGAGCAATTGCTGTATACTCACGGTCAGCGATAAAATCCGAAACATGCTTAACGCTTAATTTTGTTGCCATAATTAAAATATCCTCCTTTAAGTTAGCAGGAAGTTTGGCTAAATGCTTATTCAAAATATATATTCGAAAAAACAAAGTTGCCTACTATTCCCCATCCCTTTATAATTTATTTTACAATATTTAAACTATAATTACAAGCCTATTTGAACATTTTTTATAAATTATCAAAAATCAATGATGTTGTTTTTAATTTTAATCAATACTTTCGCAATAAATATTCATACAAACACCAAGCAAAAAAAAATTAAAAAACTCAAGCAACAGTCTAAGCTATCACTTGAGTTTTAATATTAAAAATTTATCATCTTCCGAACTCTGCAAGAATCAATTCCTTATTATGCTCAGTTGCCCAGCTTATGCTCCAATCACTTGTAAAGAGTAGAAGGTGATTGCCCTTTAAGTCCTCAATACGCTTTGTATCAGATGCAAGGTCGAGAGTTTTCGGGTCTAAGTCCTCATTTTCTATCCAACGAATACGGTCATATGGAAGCCCCTCCATAATAATATCAACGCCATATTCATTTTTAAGTCTATATTCAAGAACATCAAATTGAAGTACGCCGACAACTCCGACTATAACCTCCTCCATACCGCTGTCAAGTTCTCTGAAAATTTGAATAGCACCCTCTTGTGCAATCTGCGTAATACCCTTAACAAACTGTTTACGCTTCATAGTATCTTTCAGACGAACCTTGTTAAAATGCTCCGGTGCAAAGGTTGGTATACCCTCAAACTTAAATTTCGCATTCGGTGAACATACTGTATCACCTATCGAGAAAATGCCCGGGTCAAATACACCGATAATATCTCCTGCGTAAGCCTCATCAATAACCTCTCTGTCCTGAGCCATAAGCTGTTGAGGCTGTGAAAGACGCATTTTCTTGTTGCCTTGAACATGATAAACTTCCATAGCTTTCTCATATTTTCCTGAACAAATACGCATAAAGGCAATTCTGTCACGATGAGCCTTGTTCATATTTGCTTGAATCTTGAAAACAAAAGCGGAAAAACGGTCATCAAATGGGTCAACCTCTCCGTCAACAGTTTTTCTTGGTAGCGGTGGAGTTGTCATATTGATAAACTCGTTAAGGAATGGCTCAACACCGAAATTCGTCAACGCAGAACCAAAAAATACAGGTGTAAGTCTGCCGTGGCGAACATCATCAAGATTAAGCTCATCGCCTGCTCCGTCAAGAAGCTCAATATCATCTCTGAGAGTGTGAGCGAGGTCATCACCAATCTTCTTATCCAAATCGGGGTCATCAATTTTAAGCTCGTCCGTATCTACTTCACGCTGACCGTTATTTGCGGTGAAAGCAAGGATTTCATTCTTTTTGCGGTCATAAACGCCCTTAAATTCCTTACCACAGCCAATAGGCCAGTTAATTGGACAAGTTTTTATACCAAGAACATCTTCAATATCCTCAAGCAAATCATAGGGGCTTTTTGCTTCTCTATCCATTTTATTTATGAATGTAAAAATCGGAATATCACGAAGCAAACAAACTTTAAAGAGCTTTTTAGTTTGATTTTCAACACCCTTTGAAGCGTCAATAACCATAACTGCAGAGTCCGCAGCCATAAGTGTTCTATAAGTATCCTCCGAGAAGTCCTGGTGTCCCGGAGTATCTATAATATTGATACAACAGCCATTATATTCAAACTGCATAACAGAGGGAGGTAACAGAAATACCTCTCTGCTTTTCAATTTCCATCCAGTCAGAAACAGCGTGTTTATCGGTTTTCTTTCCTTTAACCGAGCCAGCAAGCTGTATAGCTCCACTATAAAGCAAAAGTTTTTCGGTAAGTGTTGTTTTACCTGCGTCAGGGTGCGAGATTATCGCAAATGTTCTTCTCTTTTCAATCATTTCTCTATTACTTGGCAAACTGATTCCTCCATAGGATAAATTTTATTAAGCCTTAATGCACTCACTTAGTGCTGAAATTACATATTCCATCTGTTCATTTGTCAAGGTGGAATATAGTGGTAAGGTTACTTCATTCTGATATAGCTCAAATGCATTCGGATAGTCTTTTATATCAAAACCAAGATTTTTATAAGCCGTCAGCAGAGGCAATGGCTTAAAATGAACATTAGTAGCCACTCCCATTTCTGCCATCTTTGAAATAACATTATTTCTGAACTCTGAGTCGTGTCCTGTAAGCCACGAAATATAAAGATGTCCGCTTGAAGCACCATTTTTAGTATAGTGTTTTAGATAACCCATACCAAGCTTATCAAGCTGTGAATTGTAATACTCAATTATCTCTCTGCGTCTTTTCAGCATTGAGGGATAGCGTTTAAGCTGTACAAGTCCGATTGATGCCATAATATCCGTCATATTGCACTTGAAGTATGGTGCAACTATGTCATATTCCCAAGCACCAGCTCTTGTTTTTGCAAGGGCGTCTTTATTCTGACCATGTAGGGATAGAAGCATATATTGCTTATAAAGCTCATCATTATCAATAAAATCTCTGTCACACCATGTAACAGCACCACCTTCTGCAGTAGTGAGATTTTTTACAGCGTGAAAAGAAAAAGCGGTAAAATCTGCTACACTTCCGCTTTTTTGATTTTTATATTCCGCCCCAAAGGAATGAGCACCATCTGCAAGAACTATAATTCTTCCAAAGCCCTCTTGGATTTTATTTTTAGGCTTAAACAACGATTTCTTAGTTTCAAGCACCTTAAAAATGCTGTCATAATCGCACATAACTCCACCGACATCAACAGGTATAACCACCTTTGTTTTATCGGTAATAGCCTTTGCCAAAGCTTCAGCATCAAGGTGTAGCTTTCCTTTTGCACAATCAACTATAACAGGCTTTGCACCCACATGGCATATAACGCTTGCAGACGCTGTATAAGTATATGCAGGAACGATGACCTCATCGTCCTCACCTATTCCAAGAATACGGAGAGTCATTTCAAGAGAGGCTGTCGCAGAATTAAGACAAACAGCCTTTGTTGTACCACAAAATTCAGCTATTTCCTTTTCAAATTTTTTGGTTTTAGGACCTGTTGTTATCCAACCACTGCGAAGTGTGTCTGCCACTTCGCTTATTTCCTCCTCGCCAATATCAGGAGGTGAAAATGGTATTTTCATTGCTGTCCCCCATTTAATTATATATATTTTCTGCTATTGCCTTGGCTATATTATAGTCACCGACAGTCGTTATCTTCATATTTGAAGCGTCACCCTTTAGCAGCTTTACTTCTACTCCACCTATAAAGCATATTTTACAAGAATCTGTAAGAGTAAGCTTTTCCTCGTCAGAAAGAGCATTATAAAGCCTTTTCAATAGATTTATATTAAAGCTTTGCGGTGTCTGGCTGTGATAAATTTTACTTCTATCAGGCATATCTGAAATAGTATTGCTGTCCTCAGATACAATTATAGTATCTACCTCAGGAATAACAGTATTACAAGCACCATATTTAAGAGCCGCATCAATATTTTCATCAATCATTCTTAGTGTAACAAACGGACGAACTGAATCGTGTGTTACGATTATATGTTCATCACTTTCGCCGAACTCTTTTTCTATATCGGCAATAATATTGAAAATTGTAGAATTTCTATCCGCACCGCCTTGAGAAATTCTTATCCTTGATTTATCTATGTTAAATTCATCTAAAAGCTCTTTCATATGTGAAATCCAGCTTGAATGTACACCAATATAGATATAATCGAGCTTTTCAGAAAGCAAGAACTTTTCGAGTGTATAAATTATAATCGGCTTATTGCCAAGTGGCAGAAATTGCTTAGGCATAGTCGAGATATTCATTCTTGAACCGACACCACCTGCAACTATTGCGGCAAAAATCATTCTATCAACTCCTATAAAAGTTCTGAGGGTTTCTTTCCCTTCAAAACCTCTTTATAGCTTCTCTCTGTATCAACTAAAATCATATCGTGATGAGGTTTTTGTTTATCTTCAGGTGGTAGCTTCATATAGTCCCCAAAAGCTTTTTTAAGATATGGATCATAACCGACAGGAATAGGCATCTGCAAGCCCTCAAATTCACGATAAACCGCACTTGCAAACCATTCCTTAGGGTATTCAGGCTGCATAGAATGTACGCCCTCGCAAAGCTCTGTGATATATTCGCAATCGGAAATTTTATATTTGCTCATACGCCTTTCAGCATTACGCCATTTTTTCTCACGAGCCTTTGGTGACTTGACTATCGAAAGCAAAAATTTACTTCCAAGAGCCATAATTCCGCCATGATTTTCCGGAACGATTTGTGCAAGAAACAGCGAATAAATCATAGCATTGAGCTTTTTGCATGGTGCGTTTAAATTTTCCTTTCGGACAGCCGTCTATCGGAAAAATATCCATCATTATTCCAAAAGGTATATCAAGATGAGCCTGATTTGCCTTAACACAAGTAGTTTCAGTATCAACTATTGTTGTAAAAATATTTCCTGTAAAGATTTTCTCATCTGTCCGCAATAGCTTAAAGCGTTCCTGCTTATCGTTATCCCAAAGTTTATATAACTTTTCATAGTCATCTCTCGGCATAAGTATGTCTATATCGTCGTCCCAAGGGATAAAGCCACCAGTTCTGAGCGAACCTATACAGCAACCTCCACAGAGATAGAAAAGCAGATTATTTTTATCGCAAAACTCCTTGAAATACACAAGCGTATCAAGTTCTTTAAGCTGTAGCTTACGCAATGTTTCGGGAGTAAATTCATATAACTTTTTGGTTTTCCATATAAAACCTCATTTAATATGTAAATATAATAGCTAATAAACAATCGGAGATAATCCGCCTTTATTATTCAATGCCCGCATGAATTTTTGCAGCCATAAGAGTATTTTTCATAAGCATAGCAATAGTCATAGGACCTACGCCACCAGGAACAGGTGTTATATAAGAAGCCTTTGGCTCTACGCTATCGAAATCTACATCTCCGCAAAGTTTGCCATTTTCATCTCTGTCCATACCAACATCAATGACAACAGCACCCTCTTTGACCATATCGCCTGTAACAAACTTAGGCTTACCGACAGCCGCAACAAGAATATCAGCATCTCTTGTAATTTCAGCAAGATTCTTTGTACGGCTGTGTGTAATTGTTACAGTGCCGTTTTCATGGAGCAAAAGCATAGCCATAGGCTTACCAACAATATTACTTCTGCCGATTACAACACAATTCTTGCCGGAAATTTCTATATTTTCAGAATGAATAAGCTCCATAACGCCGGCAGGTGTGCAAGGCAAGAACTTATAATCACCTATCATAATCTTACCAACATTAGATGCGTGGAAAGCGTCAACATCTTTTTCAGGGCTGATTGCCTCAATAACAGCCTTTTCATCAAGGTGCTTAGGTAATGGAAGCTGAACAAGAATACCATTAATTTCAGGCTTTTTATTAAGCTTATCAACAAGAGCAAGGAGCTCTTCCTGAGTTGTTTCAGCTGGAAGTGCATATTCTTCAGACATAAAACCAACTTCTGCACAAGCCTTTTTCTTATTATTGACATAAACTCTTGATGCGGGGTCATCACCAACAATAACAACTGCAAGTCCTGGAACTATACCCTGTGCCTTTAGTTTTTCTGTTTCTGCCTTAACGCTCTCACGAACCTTTTTAGAAACCTCTTTACCGTTAATTATCTTAGCCATAAAATCTCCACCTTTTATATTAAATTACTCTTTAACTTTATCCTTTAATGCTTTTGTTGTATGAACGAAATTATTTTTCTTGCGGAATACAATAAGCATCACAATTCCTGCTATCATAACCACCGCTGAAAGAATCTGCGATACACGAAGATTTAAGAATGGTGTATAAAGACTATCTGTTCTCAAGCCTTCAACTATCATTCGCTCAAAGCCATACCATACAAGGTAAAGCAAGAAAATCTGTCCATAATACTTCTGAAATTTCTTACTAAAGAAGTGCAAAAGCACAAAACCAAGCAAGCACCACAATGATTCATACAAGAAACAAGGGTGAACCGTTACTCCGCCGGTATTTTCACTCATCATTCCCCAAGGAAGATTAGTTTCTGTACCGAAAGCCTCTTGATTTATGAAATTGCCCCATCTGCCTATACCTTGTCCAATCAGAAAACCAAGTGAGGCAACATCAAGTATCGCAGGAATATTAAGCTTGAGAATTTTCGCAATGATACAGCCACCAAGCAATGCTCCGATAAGACCGCCATAAATCGCAAGTCCGCCATCGTGTATCGCAAAGATTTTATCGGGGTGGCTACTGTAAAAATCCCACGAGAAAAATACATAGTAAAGTCTTGCACCAATTATTGCGGTTATAAGGCCGACAATAACACAATCAAGAAATTTCTCACTCGGAATTTTAAAACGCTTCAAACTCATCATCGCATAAATAAATGCAAGAATAAAGCCAATTCCGATTATAATTCCATACCAATAGATATGATAATCGCCTATTGAAAAGGCGACATTATTTATATTCAGACTTATGCCCAAATGTGGAAAAGATACATTCATATCTGACATTTTAATTATCCTTTCATCGTTAGATGTAGGGGGTGAACTGCGTTCATTGGTAATTACTTCAACCGCTTAGCATATGCACTTACCCAAGACACTCAAAGTTTAGGTCAAGCCTTTTTAAAGGCTTGCGGATTCCAAAGGCAGGGCCTTTGGTGGGTTTTAAGGGCGAAGCCCTTAACATATATTTTTTTCAAGAGGTGGACTTCGTCCACCTCTTAATTTCTCTGTTGATAACATTAGTTAAAGGGGCGAACAAAGTTCGCCCCCCCTTAGGAGGCAAGAAATGTTAAGGGCGTTGCCCTTAAAACCCACGAGGGACTCCGTCCCTCGACCCTGTGAGCCTTTGAAAAGGCTCAAGCGAAACTTTTAATTGTCTTAGGGAAGTCTATTCGCTATATAATTATTTAACTACTGAAAGTGTCGTATTGTTTGAGTCAAGCTGTGATTTAAGTCTTTCGTTAATATCATCAAGACTTGCATTTGCGATGGCATCCATATATTCATAAAGTTCTCTGCCCGCAAAATCAAATGATGCCATAATAGTTGCAGTATTCTCAGGACTATTAAGAGCGGCAATATTTTTACCATAAATAGCTCTCTTAGCTCTCTCGAATTCCTCTTTCGGAACACCATTTTTATGAAGTTCCTCGGCAGCTTGCTTGATAATCTCAGCAACTCTCTCAGGAAAACGAGTTTCTGCTGCAAAAATTACTGCACGATAACCCATTTCCTCGAAATACTCATATCCAAAGCTTTGATTGATAAGCTCATCATCAAGAAGTCGCTTATAAAGTGGTGAAGCCTCTCCTGCAAAAGCAGACAAAAGAATATCTGTTTCGGCAATTTCCTTAGAAGATAAGCGTTTATCGCCTGCATCTTCTTTAAAACCAAGTTGGAAAAGTGGTACAGCAACAGATAATTTCTGTTCAACATAATCCTGACCAACTTCATAAGGTTCATCAGGGAAAATTGACTGTGTATCCAAAGGCTCATCTTGCTTTGTAAGAATTTCATCTACAATAGCAATAACCTGTTCAGGTGTAACATTACCCGCAACAGAAAGAACCATATTATTAAGGTTATAGTAGCTGTTGTAACAAGTATAGAGCAATTCAGGAGTAATCTCAGCAATAGTTTCGACTGTTCCTGCAATATCCTTTCTGACAGGGTGATTTTGGAACATTGAAGATATAAGATTCATCATAACTCTCCAGTCCGGACTATCGTCATACATCTTAATTTCCTGACCAATAATGCCTTGTTCCTTAGCAACAGTTTCCTTAGTGAAATAAGGGTCACGAACAAAATCAAGCAAAATTCTAAGGCTTTCATCAAACTTATCTGTACAAGAGAACAGATAGCAAGTTGTATTAAATGAGGTATAAGCGTTAGCGTTAGCACCTGTCTTTGCATACTTTGTGAAGGCGTCGCCGTCCTCGCTCTCAAAAAGCTTATGCTCAAGATAGTGCGCAATTCCGTCAGGTACAATAACTTCTTCACCATTTGTGATAAAATGAGAATTTACTGAACCAAAGTGTGTTCCGAATATCGCATAAGCGGACTTATAACCCTCCTTTGGGCTGACATATATAGTAAGTCCTGATGTATGCTTTATTTTAAAATATTTATCATTAAGCTTTTCGCTTTTTATTTCTACAATTTCCATTTTATTCAAACTCTTTCTCCCCTTTATAAAAATTATTGTTCGTTGCTTGTAAGAACATAAATTGTATCAAGTGAAACAGACTTTGCTGCATCTATAATCTGTTCCTTAGTTACTGCCATAATCTTCTCGGCAGATTCTTCAGGTGTAAGTGTTTCACGATTGAAAGTCTGTGAAAGATAGAAATTTTCAATTGATGCAAGGCTATCAAGAGATGTTATATAGGCATTTTTGAGTGCAAGCTTTGCTGCATCAATTTCTTCATCTGTAATATCTCCTGCCTGCATAGATTTAAGCTGTTCAAGAATAGCTGTTTCAGTCTTTTCTATATTAGCATTTTCAACGCCACTATCTATGATAATAATTCCCTTATTAGGATTATATCTTGCAGCACAATAATAGCAAAGGCTCATCTTCTCACGAACATTCATAAAGAGCTTTGAGCTTGGTGTTCCACCGAGTACAGCACACATAAGCTTTACTACTGCAACATCTGTATAAGGTTCTGCATATGGAGTTCTAAAACCCATTACGAGCTTAGATTGTGTAACCTCCTGACGCTCTGTCACTCTCTTAACCTCATCAGCTTTTGTAACAAGAGTTGTTGAAAGACCGATTGAACGATTCTTTCCATCAAATACCTGTTTAAAGGCATTGAGTGCATTCTGAGGTTCTGTATTACCAAGCATATAAAGCTCAATCTTAGCGGATTCTATCGCATTAGTCCAAGCCTTATAAGCCTGTTCGCTTGTAGTATCCAGAAGACTTTCTTTTGTTCCAGTTCTGTTTACAGAGAATGGCTCATTTTCGCACATAATCTCTGTGCAGCGTTTTACTGCATAAAGACGCTTCTCATTAAATTCAGAATCAAGCTCCTCTATAAGCTGACGGCGTTCACCAGCAAATTCGCTACCAAGGAAAGCATTTTCTTGAATATTTGGCTCAAACAATGCAGAACAAAGGAGTTCTGTAAGTTCCTTAGAAATTTTAACGCTATCAAGAGCATATTTATCGTCAATACCTGAAACAGTAAATCGAAGCTCTTGAATTTCACCAAGCTTTCTTACTGTTGAATAGAGTGCTGCACCGTAAAGTTCATCAAGCTTTTTAGCAAGTGATGTAAAATCAGGATAAGCCTTGCAAGAGCGTGTTATAAGGCTTGCCGCAAAGAGCATTTGCGGAAGCTGTTTCTTTTGTTATTGGCAGAAACAATGATGCAGTTATACGGATTGTTTTGAAACGGTTATCGGGAATGAAATTAAAATATACACCATCAGCGATTTTCTCTCTAATTATTTCAGACATTATTTTCATTACGCCCTTTCTTTTTTATATTTATATGAATTAAAATAATCAACAAAGTAAACTTTTCATAAGCATAGATAAAACGCTTTAAACTGCGATATATCTTAATTATTATACCACATTTTTCATTACTTTCCAATAGCTATATAAAATTATTTAATCAACTCTGCTCAATAATAAAAATATTGCATAGATACTCACTTCAACTTCAATAATATAAATTAATTAACAAACTAAATATTTTGCTTGCAAAACCAATTCCAAGTCTTATAAGCAGTGCTACTCTATTAGGAAACCCCCTGCGATGGTTCCCTACGAAAAACATTCCACTGGAATGTTTTTTACCCTCCTGCACTCAGAGAAGTATAAACTGTTTCGCTCTCTGCGGAGAGCGACCAAAGGTTCTGCCTTTGAAAAGACTCGAGCGAAACTTTTAATAGTCTTAAAAAGGTAAAAAACAAAAATGCAGTGGTCAGAAATATAAACTTCTAAACCACTGCATTATTTTGCAGTAAATTACAATATTTTATACATCAGATTAAATTGCTTTTATTCCTCGTTCATTAGTACGAATCCTTACTACATTATCCAAATCATAAACAAAGATTTTACCATCACCTATATGTCCTGTGCAAGCTGTTTTTTGAATAACATCTATGGTTTTTTCTGCCCATTCTTCAGTAGAAACTACAATCTCAAACTTAAAATAGCAATACGTAAT
>VOFK01001524.1_pt1 | contig 143168 bp, 198 predicted proteins | sample 5384121 | NCBI WGS metagenome assembly VOFK01 (sample SAMN12384730, study PRJNA508395) | human gut metagenome | isolation source: healthy gut J | host: Homo sapiens
GGAACTCAAATGGAGGCATGATCAGGACATCATGCCGAGACGAAAAGGAAAAACTTGCTGATGGGCAAACATCTCTGTCATTGTCTTTATATTTTTAAGTTTAGCCAAAAGCACTGGTGTATCTTCACCATTTACACCCACGGATGTAACATTTTTCTTAATAATATATGTTCTTTCAGGCACATTTCTCAATGGTGCTATATAGTGAATTCCATCATATTGAGCTGCAACAATTCGACTAATCGCCAATATATTCGGCACAACACTTTTAACATCATTTTTCATATCATATGCAAAAATATTGGTCAATGCCAATCCATTAAATGTACATGTACATTTAAAATCTTGAAAGCTTCTTTTTAGCCTTAGAAAATCCAGGTATATTATTCCAAGATAATTTATGTTTTTTTCTTCATCTTCATTGTTTTCAAAATGTACAAATCCCATACACTCTTTTATTTTTTCTTCTTTCGTATTAACAGCTGATATATCAATTCTATATGATTGGATAAAATTATTATTCATATATTTTGCAAATTCATTTATATTATCCTCTAGCTCCTTTACAACAAGCGTTAAATCAAATTCAAAATATTTTATTTCCCCCGCAATATTAGTATAAATTCTTCTTAATTCATTAAATGCCTTTTGCATCTTGTTTCCTAATATACTTACCTATAGTCTCTAATTTATGATTATGAATTCGAAACGAATTACTTAATATAATTTCCTTTCTTGCTTTTATCACTATCATTAACGACATCTGCAAAAGTACCACAATCTACATAATCTCCAGATAATACAACCGCCGGATCCTGCATTCTACCAGATGCTGTTTGTTTTAACATAAGTATACTTTTTATTAATGAACTTTTTCCACTACTATTAATTCCACATAACACTGTTAATGGTGCTATTTCCAAAGAAGTATTATTTTTAAAACATTTATAATTTTCTAAACCAACAGACTTCAGCATTTCTTTTCCCTCTCATATTCTTTCATAATTATTGTTACTTTTTGTTACTTTACAATTTAAATATCAATCTCCATGTAAACCTAAGCTTCTTCCTCCGTCTACACAAAGGTTTTGTCCAGTGATAAATCTAGCTTCCTCACTAGCCATATATGCAACAGCAGAAGCTACATCCTCTGCATTTCCAACCATATTCATAAAATTGGACTGTAATAAGTAAGAAAGTTGATCTTCATTAAATACTCCTCTCTGAATAAATCCAGGTGAAACACAATTCACATTAATGCCTAATGGTCCTAGTTCCTGTGCCACAGATTTTGTATATCCAATAATTCCAGCTTTAGATGCTGCATAATCCGAAAACATAGGTTTACCATGTTCACCTATTACTGAGGCTATATTAATTATTTTTCCAGTTTTCGTTTTGACATTTCCTTACCAAACGCACGCGTACATAACATACTTCCACGCAAATTAATATTTAACATCTCATCAATCATTTCAATTTTCTGATTTATTAAATTGGCACAATTATTTCTGGTACTTCCCCTGCACAATTTACTAATATATCAACTTTTCCTTTTTCCTCTAATACTTTAATAACAGCCTTTTCAACTGATTCATTATTTCCAACATCCAGAACTAATGGCATAGCTTCTATATTTTGATTTCTCATTTGGTTCACTACATTGTTTATTTTTTATAGTATTCCTCCCAGCTATAAATACAGTCGCACCTTCAATACCTAATCTCCATGCAATAGCTCCTCCAATAGCTCCAGTTCCTCCGGTTACCACTGCTACTTTTTCATTAAATCTACCATTCCCTTCTTTAGAAATTACATATTCTTTTTTCATAGTAAATTCTTCAACTGGTCTATTAAATATAGCTTTAATTATCCGCTTTTAAATATTTTCTTAAATTCATCTTTCACTATCTATTTCCCTTCAATTTAGTGACCATCTCTTCTCCCAAAACAGATTTTATAAATTTTTTAACATTGTCTTTAGTTGCACTAACAAAATCTCTTAAAATAATTTGATCATAAAACTCATGTTGTACTTTTGCGTCAATATCTTTATGTGTAAAAACTTCGAAAAAATAGGCTTTTCACTTGTTGAACACATAAATTCGTCCAGACTTCTATCAAACTCTTCTTTATTTCTTGCACCTAAATATTTAAATCCCTGAGATTCAACCCAGCCTTTAGCTGTTGCAAAATGTTCTGCTGCAACATTCTCATTTAAAGTTGGATATTTTCCTCCTTGATTAAAGTGAAATAACGCGGCCCCTTCATTATTATTTAACATAATACGCACATTTTTTCCTACGTATCTATTCCATACAGAATTCATATCATAAAAAAAAGTAAGATCACCAACTATTAAATAATTCAACTTTTTCTGGGCTTACAGCTGCCTGACCGATAAAAGTTGAAACACATCCATCAATGCCATTTACACCTCTATTACAATATACTTGAATACTATTATCTAAATCAAAGAACTGCGTAATTTCTAATTGTAGTGCTATTAGCAATATTAAAGTTACTGTTTGGTTGCATTCTTTTTTCATTACTTTTTGAACGGTATATAAATTCGAATACTCAAACTCTGGAATAATAACATTATCTGTAATTTCTTTCCATTCATCATAGTAAGTCGTTTTAACATTCTTGTTTCGACAACTGTTCATTAATTTTAAGAACTGAATTGTACTTCCCTGAAAAACAGTTGTCAATTTTTTAAAAGGATCTGCAACTTTTCCATCTTCATTAACAATCCATAATTCAGAACCTTCATGTTCATTTTTAAGTCTAAATTTATAATCCATACACGGATTTCCCGCAATATATATTATAATATCTGGAAATAATTGTTCTATATTTCTATCCATAGCTCGTGCAGCTCTAGTTACTTCTAAAGTTCCAGCGCAATGCAAATTAGAAAGCTTTGTCTGTCGCAAAAATACAATTATATTTTTTACTAATACTTTCAATCAATTCTACCTCTTCCGAAGAAATATGATCATCTTGTCCACAAATAATAAAATATTTTTTTTTCATATATTTTATTGAACAGTTCACGAACTGTATCATTAATTCCATCTGCCAAATTTATTCTATTTATTTTTTGAAATGTGGCAAATCAGTACTTGTAAATGTTCCATCAATTGCTAACATTCCATCTTCAATCGGAACATTAATATGTACAGGTCCCTTTCCATTATGTTTCAATTCCAATAAAGTTTCATTAAGAATCCTTTGACAATACCAAGAATCCTTTTCATCTTTTTACAAATGGTAATATACAACTATGTTTTGTCACTTTGTCAAATATACTCATATTATCTATCATTTGATCTTCATATTGTCCAAAATAATATGGATTTTTATCCCCAGTGATGACTACTAACGGAAGCCCTCGCCTAAATGCTTCCGTTATTCCGCTTAAATAATTAGATGCTGCAGTTCCAGCAGTACAGCATATTGCAATAGGTTCCATCAATTCCTGACATAACCCAATGGCAAAAAAAGCAGCACTCCTTTCATCTACAACATTATAAGTTGTAAAAAAATCATCCTCTTCTAGTGACCTTACAATGGAATTATGACTATTTCCTGGTGAAACAACAACTTTATTAATTTTGTATGCTTTCAAAGCAGAAATTAAATATTGAACATTTTTTAAATTTGTATACATACTTATGTCCTCTTTCTTAATATATTTGTAATTTTACAAAGTTTATTTTTGTGTCAAACGATCCACCATCTCCAATGAACCTTCAAATTCTTGTCCACGTCCAAGAAAAATCAAAAATACAATATTAGGGATTGTAACACTAACTATCAATCGTAATATGATAGTAACAACTCCAGTTGCTGGAAGTTCTATACAAATCACATAGGAAATGGTTGCTGCTAAACATACAATGAAAATATATTTTATAAACTTTTTAATAAAATCTTTTGCTGACATTTTAAAAATCACTGTAAAAAGATTATATATCAGCCATGGAATTGTAACTATAATATAACTAGCTACTGTTGAAAAAATAATTGCAAATAATCCAATATAACGTACCAGTAATAAATTTAATGTTAAATTCACTAATGCCGCAACTAAAGGCCTAAATCTATCCTCATACCACATACCTGCAGCATCTTTATATGTACACATAAAATGATTAACCGTATACAAATAAAAATACACACACATAAGGATAACACATCCCATATTTAATAAATTTTCACTTCCCATCCACAATATCATAAAGGGCTGATACAAATTTAAAAAAAACAACATACACATATTCCTGCTAACCAAATCAACATAAAATTAAACTTTTTAAAATCAATATAGTTCTTTTCTACAGTTTCCACAATAAGGCTATTTCCTATTCCAGCTGTACAAGCTGACAAGAGCACTCCTATAACTCCTATTACAGCTGTCATAATAAAATAATAATTTTGATAAATTGCTAATGCCGTTAATCCTAAAAATGACGATATAACTATCGTATCCACAGAATTTACTATTGTTGTCCCCAGCTTTGCAGTAAATAAGGCCTTTATCCTTTTATTTATTTCTCGTGTGGTTTCTTTCGGCAATTTTCCCACAGGCTGTATATCTGGATACATTTTCTTCGATTCTAAAGCTATAATAATATTCATCGTCATTTGACTTAGCAAAATAGCAATTACATATAAATAATAATTTTTAAAAAACAAAAAGCGCACCTATTTGTAAAAAAATATATTTTACCGTGTCTGTAATAATATTTACTCTACTAACCACATCAACTCTTTGATATGCCTGAAGAATACTATTTCTATATGCTAAAATCCAATACGTTAATACTGTTGCAAATAGATTTAATAAATACAAAATATAGATATTAATATCAGCAGGTACATCCCCTTTTATAAGTTTAGGAATAAAAAGGAGTTAGCGCAATGCCTACAATCAACACTACTGCTCCAATAATTCGATAATACCATTTATACAAATTCATAAGTGCACAAATAGTTACTGTATCATCTTTAGTTATTGGTTCATACATGCTATATACCATAGCACTACCTACGCCTAATTCCGCCAAGTTCAAAACCTGCAAGATAGAAGTAAACAAGCTATTTAATCCCAAATACTGCACACCTAAACAATATACAATAAAGCTTCTCATGAGAAACGGAATTATAATTTGATATAATTTCAATACTGTACCAAATATCATATTTCTCTTCGCATTTTGGGTCCTTTCAATTTTCATATATCTTCCACTCCATTAAACTATTTAGATTTAAACGCTTTCTCTAAAAAATTATTTACTTTTTTTCTTTCTTCCAAAAGTTTATTAAATCCATATGAATAATCATGTTCGAGTAATTCATTTCCTAAACCACTATCTACATATTTTCTTTTAAGTCCGAAAGTATTAATTAATGTATTCATCCGGGACATCATTCTATTTTCTGTATCTGATCTTGCAAATAATAAAAATGGTTTCTCAAAAATAAATGAAAATACACTTGCATGAAAAGAATCTGTCATAATTAAAAAAGCATGATGTACCAAATACAAAAATTCCGAAGGGCCTATATTCATAAATGAATCATGCATAATTTCATGGATATTAATGACATTACAACCATATTCCATTTTTATTTCATCAAGTTGCTTTTGTGCTCTTTCCGTGATTTCTCCCAAAAAATAAGTAAATACATAATTTTTTTCACAATCTATATGTAATGGCATTTTTTCCAATTTCATCCACTCTTTAGCATCTAACATTAGCGTTGGATCTATTAATACCTCTGCTGTTTTTCCTGTTAATTTCTCAATTATCTGTGCTCCATCCGATTCACGTACAGATAAATATGGAATATCTTTAATATTCTTCGAAAACCAGTCCTTCCATTCTTCACCAATTTCTGAAATTCCAAAACTTGGTGCAAAAAACATACTTTTTGTTCTCTATTAAAAAAAAACTAAGCAAACAAACAAGCCTTTTTTTCCTTAAAGGATTAGACTCATACCAATCAGTATTCCATACCTGATCACTACCTAAGCAAACAAAATCATAATACTTGCACAGCTTATCTTCATCTTTGTCAATTTGATATCGCCCGTATTTAATCTTCAAATCAAATTCTTCCCATGCATAAGAATAATTATGTTTTATGGTATACAACAACTTTTTTATTATCCATCTACCAAGTGCTTGTTTATCTCTTTTTACAAATGGTATTGTTTCAACATTTCCATATTGTTTCAATACTTCTTGAGCTGCATAATTTTGTAATCTATTTCCATAGTTTCTATCAATTATAGTAATTATCCCTATTTTCATTCTGTATACCTACTACTTTGTCTTATATATTACCTTACAAATATCATCTGCTACTCTACTCCATGAATACTCTTTTTCTTATATATGAAGCATCTTTTTTCTGTTTCAGATTCCATATTGGTATCATTCAATACTTTATACATTATTTCACTAAGCATTTCTGGCTTATCATCATTTAAAAGATAACCGTTAACTCCTTCTTTAATAAAATACTGCATTTCATATGCGTTTCTTCCTATACATGGTACTCCAAAGCTTAAAGCTTCCGGAAAAACTAATCCATATGCTTCAAATTCGGATGGCATACAAAATAATGCTGCCTCCGAAAAAATTTCCGACAGTTTCTTCCGATCTATGTTCCCAAGTATCTCAACGCCGTCAATATCTCTATCTGAAACACTTTCTTTTTTGAGGACCTACAATAACCAATTTCACATTACTTATTTTATTTTTGAGTATTTCAAAAGCATCTAAAACAATCCTTCCGCCTTTTCTTTCAAAATCTATTCCGACGAAAAGTATTATTTTTTTCTTTTGAATTATTAGATTTGTTTTTTTCGACAAACTCTTTATTTATACCACCGCCTACAGACAAAAACCTATCTGAAATCTCTGGGTATATCTTTCGCATTCTTTTTTCTACCCATTTTTTACCCATAAAGAAAGAATTTGTCGCGCTAAAATATATATCTTTTTGCACTCTAATCTTTCGTTTCATCTCACCATCAGACAATTCCATTCTCAAACCACCGCAAGATAAGATACCTTTTTTTCTTTCAAGCTTGTCTGAATTTCTGGTAAAACAACTAACGAAAGATCCTGATACAAATAATATGGACTCCTAATTTTCACTTCATTTGCAATTTCCAAAACAGGAATATTTTTATACTTTCTCAATAAAAAATTTGCTTTAATTTGAAGCAATTTATCATGAATCGGACCAAATACATAACTTTGATGCTTCTTGCCTATTTTAATTGACAGTAAATCTAATAATCTTAAAAGTTTCCCTTCGTGCAAATCCACAAAAAAAATAGCTCTACATTCTCCGCTAAAGCCTGCCGTAGTGAATATGATGTTCCAGACCAAGTATTTTTAGGATTTTTCCGATTTTCACTATACATAACAACTAGCTTTTGCATATATATTCTCTCTTTCTATTTTTGCAAAAAAACATTTAATTCTTCTGGGGTTCCTAAAACATGAACCTTATTAGCATCTACAATACTGATAGTAACGCTCATTCCCTTCTCAATCATATAATTATAAAGAGGGGCTATATACTTTTCATTTTTTTTCCATATGGCTATCGTCCATATAGTATTCACGATACAAATTCTCGTAAAGCTTTGCAGAAGAAAAATAATACGCTCCTAAAGTGCAGTTGTCTGAAATACGCACTTTTTCCCGAACCTCTATAACCCTACCATCACCGTCAAGTTTAGCAAAACTCCAATGATCGCCATCTGCATGAAAACAAGGAATATGTCCATCCCCTGAAATATCCTTATAATTCATCTCACCAGGTTCAACATAAGTGTCAATATTATAAACCATAATCGCATCGGCTGGATTACAATATGGGATCGCTAACATACACGTGGTAGCTTGTCCATCCGTCATGTGATCGATTTCCACGATTTTCACATCATGGATTCCATAATGTGCACAATGTGATTTTATAAACTTTTCTGCATTGTCCTCTTTTCTTACCACAAATACATATCTACTTACGAGTTCGTTATATCCAATTAAGCTATCCATTTACCAATCAAAAAGAGTCCTGCCTTTTGCCTCAATCATATATTTAGGACAGTTATATCCAGCTTTTACGAAATGGGCTCCCCAGACCTGCCATGGTAATAATTATCGTCATACTCATGTTTCTATACCTCCATCATTAGAATCTTTCATCGAAATCGATTAGTTGCTCTGAATTTTCGATTTATTACAAATTTCATTCAATTCATCTACAGAACAATTAAGAAATTCATCTGGTCTTACAGTTCGATCATCAACATAGAACCCCTTATGTCCTGGCCATGGTTTCCCATAAAAAATTTCATCATACGGGATATTCCATTTATCAAGCCATTCAAGTAAAACCTTTGCTGTATTTTTTATTAATCACACCAATATTTCCATTATATGAATTCATATTTCTTGATGTGAACAGAATGATTTTCGCTCCATTTTTCTTTGTAGTAACGAAGTTTAGTAAGCACATTCTCATATGGAACTAAATCTTCGTATTTTTCTTCTTTCTTCTTGATTGGACACAATGTACCATCAATATCAAAAACAAAGGAATAGTCACTATACATATATTTTCTCCTTCTCTTTACCAATTTTCTCAAATGATATTAATAACATCAATTTTTTTTAATTTCACTTATTCAGCTTTATTCACACTGTAAGGTCAGTCACCCGATTTAATATGTCAAGACCCGTTGCTAACATAACCATCTGATGTTTTAGGTTCTCTCCATGCAGAGGAATCATACTAAGGAACAGAAGTGCTTCAATCAGTTCAATTTTACGAAGATCCCCACCAATCTCCTTTTCAAATACAGTAGTAAAAACCTCATACAAATCAAACTTGCGCACACGATTTTGAATTCTATAGCATATTTCTGCGGTTTCTGAATTATAATTGACATCAAAAAAGATCTTTAATAATAAAAATCATATTTACCATCTACGCTATGAAACAGTTTTGCCAATTCGTATCTGGAATCACCATATATATCATACGCTCCAAATTTTCCTCGTGGATCAATCACTTTAATGAACGAAAAAAATTATTATCAACCATAATATTTGCAAAGCAAAGATCTCCGTGAATAATATTGAATGTATCTATATCATAAAGCATCTCCGGAATAACTTGTTTCAACGTTTCAGCCACTTGATCCAACGACTGATATTTTACTCCATTTACGCAGATTTGCTTTTCAAAGAATTCAGTGAATCTTGTGTCTTTCTTCATTTTATCAAAGCGCTGCAATGTTTTATTAAGATACATTTCTTCAAGCGATGGAATTAAATTTTCATCCCTTACAGTGTACCGTTTGAAGTCATTACATACGAATCGAATCCTCTGGAATACATCCTGCCACTGTTGCAAATTTAAATCCCCATATAAAAACAATTCATGAACTGTATGATATGCATAATACTCCATAGATACATATGGATCATCATAAGTTGTCGAATATGAAAAAATACGCGGTCTTACATATTCTATATCTGCAGGTAGTTTTAAATACCACTTAATTTCACCTATAAATTTATCCTTATCATCGCTAGTCTTTCGTAAAATTCCCCGATTTTTATCGATTGTAATATGATTAAATTCCCTCGCGCGAACTGCAATTTTCGAATTATAGTATTTGTCCTCATGGCCAATATCAAACCAATTCTCTGTTAGAATCGCTTTCATTGGATGCTTTTTGGCTATATAATTGAAGTGCAGAGTAAAAAAAGAATTTACCTGCCGCTTTTCATCAGATAAAGCGAGCATTAAACATGTACGAAATAAATCACTATCTGTTATTTTGAAAACACCAACAAAAAGTTTTTTTTCTGATTCGAGCACTAGCTTCTGTGTTATCAAAAATATTTGTTATAACACCATTTTCCTCATCAAAATAAGTCCATGTCTCAGACATATAATCTTCTTGACAAAAGAACGCATCTTCAATTTCCTCGGTAATACTGTCCATAACAATCGTATCTGCAAAATTAATTATGACAGGCTCGTGTATATCATTCAATGCATAATAAATGGTATATCCTAAATCTCCCAGCTTAGGCAGTATCTTGATGTTTACATTTTTTGCCTTTATGCTTATCAAGTCTTCTCATGACTTTATCCGCATTTTCATAACAAATTATATCAATAGCATTCGCTTTATCTTTATACTGCTCATATAAATAATCGAATGTAATTTTCTGGTTTATCGGGTAAATAATTGCTGGAAGTTTGCCCAAATTTTGCAATTCCTCTGGTACAATCTTTGCACTTGGAATAATAAGCGTCCATCCTTTATTCATGCGTTTACACCTTGTCCCTTCTTAATTTATTTTTAATATGATGTTTTCTCTTTTATTACTTCGAATTCATTTTTATAACCAATCCTATCCATGTAAAGATTTAACCAATTTTGGAATGTCCAGTTATATTGTAAATATCTATCGTCAGTATCACGTTCTTCAAATAAATGAAAAATATCACTTTCATTTTGATAATTATATTTATACCAAAAATAATCCTATATCATCCCACGAAACACAAATAAGATAATTTTTAACAAATTCCCAATAGTCTTTTACATTATCATTAACTTTCCTTTCTGAAAATTTTTCTATGTATGTTTTAATTATTTTTTATTTCTGGTGCCGTTTTTTTCATAATACTCCATCACTGATACATTACCGTTTAATTTTTTCAATCCATTCTGATCGTTCTTGATATGACATAGATATCTTTTCATCTAATTCAATAGAAAAAAGTTTCTTTATATCCTCTGTTTTTCCAAAATATAAGAAATCAGATATAAAATATGGGATAAACATATTACCACCAGTCGAACCTTGATGTACTATAATCCTCTGCTTTTTGTCCTAAATTCAAATAATCATTATTAATTACAAATAGAGTTTCTAACCCCTCCATATATTCGAGGAAATTATATACTTTCCTATTCTTTGATCTGTTCTTGTTTTTAGAACATATTTCGCTCCTATATTTTCAGCAAACTGTATACCTGCTTTTTGTTGATACTAATTGAAAGTTCATATTCCCTAATCCAGTTTTTGTGGTTTTTTATTTTTTAGAACAATTGCCCCATTTTTTTCCAATTCCTTCAATGCTACTGCATCTTCCGTATCCCAGGTTGATACAACAATAGAACATTTCGGGTACATTTTTTGTATAAAATTTCACAGTTTCTAAGGTAAAATTATTTTCCAACTTTAAAGGCCCCTGTAGTATCACACAAACATCTGTAATATCTCCACTTAAGTTGCAATTAATTTTCATATCATCACAGAGCTTTTGCTCTTTTTTCTAAATGAAACAAATTCCCTAGAAGTATCTTCGTAAGCTTTACTCATAGAACACATCAAATGAATTTTTTTCCACGATTTCCCATTATTCCTGCTGCTTTTACAGAAAAAAGAACTAAACAGATTAATTATATTCTTAATAATATCTTTTTTCATCTTACCTCTCTCTTTCTATTATAAAATCAGTTCTACTAATTTCTGTTTCAAGATAGCAAAAACAAAAAAAATCAAACTAAAAACCCATTCACCTTTCCACCACCAAAAAACAATATTATATGAAAGTACTATATTCAATAATATAAACATAAACGGAAGAAGTTCTCCTCTACTTTTGCATAATTTCAAAGCCAACTTCATACTTTTAAAAAATAGAGTTGCAACAAAAACTATTCCTAAAAGTCCATACGAATATACAAATCCAAAAGATGCCATTATCAACAACATATATTTCTTTTTGTGCACCCGCAAATCTAACTATATCTGAATAGCTCGATGTTAAATACCCATATCCGAATAAAAAATTTTCAGGCGAGCTTAATATCCTAGAATAATACAATTTTCTTGCAACATCTCTAATTTCCATTGTGTTATATTCGGTATTCATAAAAACGCTAAATATATTTGAATTAAAAAACCAAATTGCAAATACTGCAATTAAAGAACCAATAAGTAATTTTTTTCCCGAATGTCCCTTATATATCAAAAACGAGCATAATAATACAAATAATATTGCCATGCATTCCAATCTTCCCTGTGAAACAACAAACTCATAGAATATTCCAAGAAAAAGAATCATACCATTTTTCATTTTATTTTTTTTGTTCTTTTTAAAAGTCGGCTAAATGCTATCATAATCATCAATTCAATTATAACAGTATCCGCGTATATTCGGGCACCATTTCGAATATTGATCATGCAGTTCAAAAACACGACTTTAGGATAAAGATAATGTTGTCCAATATATACAAAGCACTCCACAATACCCATTCCCACTATAATCTTTTCAAGCAATTCCAAATTAAGCTGTTTTTTTGACAATAATTTTCGCAATGGAAAAATAACTTAATATTATAATTAAAAAAATCTTTTGTCCATCAATACCAAAGATAATTGGTTGTCCCACATTATAATGAGCCATAAATGATGATAAAAATACCATTATTATTCCTAACAATATTATACTTGTGAATTTAGACTTGTTAATTTTAATTCTAAAGTATCTTAAATAACTCAATCCAAAAAACAAAACAAATAAAAGGATCCAAATTCCATCCATTATATTTATCAAATACATCAAATGGCACATTAAAATGAGCAATAATCCTATAATAAGTGTATTTAAATTTTTCTTTTTTAATAGCATTTAAAACTCCCTCTAACCCTGCTTAAGTCTCACTAAACACGCAACAAGTGAGAAGCACCTTTTTTTAATAGGATCTTTCGAATCTCATATGAATAATTTTTATAGCTATATTTAAACAATTTTTGTATGCTATCAGATTTTTTAAGTCTTTGTCCTATTTTCTTTTTAGAGCATCCATTACCTACAGCTAATCCCAACCGCCCTAAATACACTTCCAAGCATACTATTATGCATTATTTCACAGGCATCATTATTCAAATTCTTCGCTATAATAAATTTATCCATCTTTTCATATAACAAATTTAAATCTTTTAAATACTCATCACTAACATTTGAACATAATCCCCCTTCGTTTTTTTTGTATTTATATATTGCACTATGTTTTATGTATACAGTTTTTGCATGCTCCAATACATCTAAGGTAAAAGAAATATCTTCTCCCATAACCATATTAACATCAAAATATATTTGATTATTTTTTATAATCTCTGTTTTATATATTTTATCCCATAAAGTATTAACTGTTTGTTCTAATATAAAATTACAATATGCAGAAATTTCTATTACACCTTCTGGTAATTGAACCCTTTTATATTCCTTAGTATTTGAAGTTATAATATAAGAATCTAATTGTATAATATCTGCAACATTTTTCTTACACAATGCGTATAGTGTTGAAACAAAAGTATTTGATATATCATCATCACTATCGATAAATGCTATATATTCACCCTCTGCCATTTTGATCCCTTGATTTCGTGCTGCACTTGCTCCTTGATTCTCCTGATGAAAAACTCTAAAACTATCATTTCTAATAGAAAATTCTCGACATATTTCTAGAGATTTATCCTTTGAACCATCATCTATTAATATTATTTCTATTTGATCCTTTTTTTGTTTCTCTAATTTTCTTAATAGATTTCCAATATATTTTTCTGCGTTATACACTGGAATAATTATACTAATGGCTTTTTGTTTTCATTAGACTCTCCTCAATTTACGATATGCCTTAAATATTATATTATATAAAAGGAAGCTCTTCATAAAAAGCTTGAATTGTACCTTTTTTGCCAAGCTTATATTTACATTATCATTAATATACTTCACATTATCCTGAACATTTTTTTCTGAATTTTTCTCTTTTTTTTCCTTTGGACATTTCACTCTATTTTTTAAATAAAAATCATACACTGTTAAATTTGCAGATGCGAATGCAGTATGCGAAATCAACTTTAAATCTGGATATTTATCATCTAAATAATTCATCTGCATTTCAGCAGCTTCAATAAAGTCATGATTTATCTTTTTATTCCTAGAAATGCTACTTGTTCTCTGCAAATAGTTGTATAAGGGAGCAGATATATAACCTACCCTATGTGCTAAATCTATTAATTTATACATCACAAAAATAGTCCTCACTCAGTTTTCCTTCTGGGAAGCGTATTGTTGAAAATAATTCTTTTGCATATATTTTTGCCCATGCAGACATATCGAATAAACGGTATGTATTCATCTCTTTTATCGCATCTTCAAATTCATACACCGTATCTATTCCTTCCAGATACTCTACAAATGATTTTTTCCATCTTCAAAAATATACTTTCGACCGCAAGCTGCCATCTTACAATCATATTTTTTTAGACATTTATACAATTTTTCAATCAATTCATATTCAACTGTATCATCGCTATCTACAAAAACAAGATATGCTCCTTTTGCCATATCAATTCCTGCATTTCTTGCTTTCGACAGTCCGCCATTTTGTTGATGTACTACTTTTATTCTATCATCCCTTTTTTCCAGCATATCACAAATCTCAGGACATTTATCAGGAGATCCATCATCAACCAGAATTATTTCTAAATTCACATATGTCTGTTTCAAAAAAATACTATTCACGCATTTTTCAAGATATTTTTCCACATTATATATAGGTACAATCACACTTATTAATTCATTTTCAATCACTTTTTTTTCTTCCATTCCTTTTTATATTGCAATATTTAAAAACTCATTCTAAACCATTAAACATAGGCTTCGATCGTTTAAATGTATTTATGTATAGTTCATAATGTCCGGAATCATCTAATACCTATTATTTATGACGTTTTCTCCTACACTAAGTTCTATTTTTTTCTTAGATGCTTTATATATGATTCAGAATCTCCTTTTTTCTTTCATAAATATATTAAATAAGATAAGTTATATAATTCTATTCATTGCCATTCCGCAAAAATAGATTTCTGCAACAAAAAATCAGAACTTTTTATCTTTTCTTGTCGCAGGTACTCCAATTAAAATCTGATTTTCTTTATCCGTAGAATGAACAACTACTGCTCCAGCTCCTATTACTGCACCACTATCTATTTTAATATTTCCTATTGCAGAAGCTCCATAACCAAACTCAACATCGTCACCAACAATAGGGGCTTTCATATCATTACCAGAATTACCAATACAATTATTCCCATGGAATTTTGCAAAGTCACCAATTTTAGCAGTGCCATTTATTATCAAACCACCATGATGATATATCAAAAGTCCTTTTCCAATATCCGTACTGGCAGGAATATAAAATCCTAATTTATTGCCCACTCTATTTTTTTCTATATGTATAATATATATATATAATTATATAAAAAATAATGTTTATACCCTCCCATAACATTTTCTTTCTTATAATAATAATATTGAGTTTTTCTTAATAAAACTATGTACTTTCTTATTTCAAATAAATGATCTTTAGTTAATTTTAAAAAAGACTTGACTTAAAATTATTATTTATATACTCATAAAAAACTCTCTTATCTTCTTCTAAAAAAATTTTTAAGCATACTTTTTGTTCTTATCATAACTTATATTCTCCCTAATACTATCTCTATTGATTATTTATATAATGCTAGTTATTTGGTTTCACCACGCGTCCTGTTTTTATTAACTAGCCATTTTCCCTATATAACCACCATTACATAACCAATAGAAAAAGAGAAAGAACAACATCTCCTATACAATTCTGTTCTTTCTCTCTACAAAACCCAAGAGCTGCAGTACAGGTCCAATGTAGGGTCATGCCCCAATAAATGGTTATTTACTTCTCTACCATTGTTCAGATATAGCTGTTCTGATGTATTACTCATAACTCAGACTGCATTCTTCAAAGGCAGATAGTAATGCTGAAAGTTATTACCATAAAAAATCAGCAACTATTACTAAGTGAAGATTTCAAGACAAAAAAATGTCTCTTCTAGTCCATCCAATTTTTAAAAAATGCCATAAGCCCGCCATTTTCACTATGTACATCTCACTACCTGCGTTCGGTTAGAGGAGATTATTAATCATCAATATACGCATAATTATTACCTTCTATATAGCTGCAATGTTTTATCTACTATCTCATTCCAATCATATTTTTACATATATAATCGGCTGCCTGCTTCTTATAATTGTCAACCAACTTACTATCAGCACATAATTTCTGTAATTTATCCTGCAAGTCTTTCACATCTGATTTTTAAATGCAACCGCTTTATTTCCAACAACTTCTGTACATTCCTTTATATCCGAAGTAAGACAACAGTTACCATAACTCATTGCTTCTAACAGACTAAGCGGCATACCCTCAAGATCACTTGGAAGTACATATACATAGGCATTACTATACAATTCCTGTAATAGCTGTCCCTGAAACAAATCCGGTAAATACAATTCTATCATCCTGTCCAGCCATCTGTTTTAACTTGTCCATATATTCATCTGTATCAGAAGATCCACCGGCTATCACAAGTCTCTTGTCTGTATCTATATTCTTAAATGCCTCTATCAGATAATGCTCACCCTTTTCTGGTACAATCCTGCCCAGATACAATATATAAGAACCTTTTTTTTCAAACCAAACTTTTTCTCTATTAGATCAGCTTCTATCTTATCTGGTCTGGTAACACCATTGGGTATATATCTTGTCTTTCTTCCATATGTATCTTTAAAATACTTTTTGACTTCACTGCTAAGCACAATAATTTCATCTGCATATTTGGCTGCCATTTTCTCTCCAAAATGAATATATTTGGAGCCAAATCCTGCCTTCCATTTTTCTCTCTGCCAGTCTAATCCATGAACCGTTACTATAACCTTTTTTCTAAATATCTTTGGTATAAAACAAAAAGCTGCCGGACCTTCTGCATGTATATGCACGACATCATATCCTCCAAATGCACTGCAAAGTGCTGCAAAAAATGACGACGATACTGCCGCAAGTCCTTTCTTTTCTATAGTAGGAACAGATTTGATTCTAACATTCTTATATTCTTTTTTCTCTTTTGTATCATACTCAGAACCACTCACATGATGTCCACGTCTGTTATAGCAAGTCACATCATGCCCTGCCATAGCCATACGAGTGCTAAGTTCTTCTACAACTATCTCAACCCCACCTTCTCTTGATGGAATTCTTTTTTTTTGTCCGAACATCGCTATCTTCATCTGTTCTTATTCTCCACATATGTATTTATCTTCCATATTATATCCAATCAGGATCACATCGACCCTTCGCCCTTCAGCACAACGCCCACTGTCTTGAACAGTATCTTGATGTCATTTACAAGGCTCCATTCATCGATATACTTACGGTCTAATCTTACAACCTCATCAAAATCCGTGATGTTACTTCTTCCACTGACCTGCCAGAGACCTGTGATTCCCGGCTTGATCGCCATACGTCCTCTGTGATGGGCAGAATATTTCTCCCATTCATCCTCTGTTGGCGGTCTGGTTCCGATCAGACTCATATCACCCTTTAACACATTGAAGAACTGCGGGAATTCATCGAGTGACCAGTCACGGATCCTGTTTCCGATCCCCTTCTTGATCGTACCATCCGGCAGCTTCTTGCAGCCGATGATTCGCGGATCATATTCCATCTTGAACATCATACCATCCTTGACCTGATTCTGCTCCATCAGTTCGGCTTTTCGTGCTTCCGCATCCATATACATACTTCGGAATTTATAAATCTTGAACTTCTTACCATTCTTACCGATACGGTACTGAGAGAAGAAGATCGGTCCCGGTGATGCGATATAGATACAAGGTGCAAGGATGATCGTAAGGATGCCTGTAAAGATACATCCCACAATTCCTCCAAGGATATCGATTGCACGCTTCACAAATGCCTGATACGTTGTTATATATGTAGTGCTGACGGTCAGTACATGATGACCAAGCTGTTTATCGAATACATACTGATAATCGGAAAGCTCTGCCGGAACACGTACCCGCACATGAACCGTGATTCCCATATCTGCAAACTGTCCCAGAAGATTCTCCGGAATATGCTTCTCAAATGGTATATTCACATAAACCTCATCTACCCAGCCATGCATGATCTGTTCCAGAACTTCGTCTGAATATGTATATATGCTAAGCTCCAAATCTGCATATTCTGTATTGTAGTTTTCTGCCTCATCCTCAGTTGCATCTAATAATACAACACCTGCAACCCGATACAGATTATAGTATTCTGTATCCATTTCTGCAAGTAACGCATTCAGGTATTCTTTGACTGCCACAATTACAATGGATTTTTTTGCCACGCGATGTCTTCGTATATATTCCTTCCAGAGAAGCGTGACCACATAACCTATAGCCAGATATATCATGCCAAATAAAGCCATAACTTTTCTGGAATAAGCCGCGCCCATCTTCATCATGAACAGAACGAATACTGCCAGAAGTACAACCAGTACAGACTGCTTCACAGACGCAACAGCTTCACGGAAATATCCCCGTTTCAGCACGCCTTTATATATATGACATACTATGGTAACTAATAATTGAAATAATGTCAGAAGTACGGCTATTGTACGATATAACTTACTATGATACGGATTTTCTGTTCCCATCCGTATAAAATACGCCATACAATAAGATGCATGCAGTGCTATCAGATTCAGCACTGTAAAATCAAGATGCTTTAACCAGCCCTGAGGCTCTTTTTCTATACATTCTATTCCCTCATTCCCTCATAAATGTGTTCATCATGTATCTTTATCAAGTCAAGCTATATAAATATAGTTGTTAATGGTTTAGAAATCCTTAACGCTTCTTAACCACTAACAACTATAATTCAATTTTTATTAAAAGTCAATTTTCCAGGCTTAAGTTGAATGTAGAAATTTCTGAAAATAATACTGTTATTTTAGGCAATTTTTTCAAAGTATTCGACGCAGTTCTACAACTTATATCCATTCTTCTTTAACAGCTCTCTCGCTGTCTCCGGTGAATCCACGCCCTCTGCATTCTTGATCGGTGCAAATTCATACTCTCTGATAACCTCAAATGGCAAGCAGTCATTCATAAACTGAAGCATATCAAGCGCAAGGGTTTCAAACTTATAACCATTCGGCTCCGTTGGTTTCACCAGTTCCTGATTCTCATTCATATAAGGTATCGCCTTTTTTGCCATATGAAGCGGCATTTTCTGATTCAAAAGCTGTTTTAACTGATTAACCGGGGAAGATATAATTTAAGATCACTCCATAATTATAAGCATACTCGCCCATAACCGTTTTCTCATACCGCATCTCATCCGACAATTCATAATATTCTACTATGTAAGGCTTGTTGTCTTTCTTGCACAACACCCCTACCCGTTCATACGGATCTGCTTTCTTTACGACTTTTGCCGCCGACTGATAATCTTCCATCATCATCGAACCAAGGAATACCGGATCTGCGATCTTCTGTAACACATTGTCTACGGCAAATACATTGATATACCGGATGCCCTCTTTATCAAGCTGTTCTACCAGTCCTGCCCGTTTCATGGATGAGAACCAGCCACCATTTCCATTTGGTGACAGGCAGATCTTTGATGGTGCTTCCATCAATATCTTTCCATTAAAATCAACGGATGGTACCAGCTCCTGTTTGAAGAAATGTAGATACTCCTCCTTATATCCAAAATTCTTATGCTCTGCAAAGAAGGATGTCGTTGCTTCGTAGTTCTTATCACTGGTCATGATATAGAGATGGATCCATCGTCCAAGTGTCCTCACAACAGTCAGGATCGTTTTCACCTGACATTCGAAGATATAGAGATCTCTCGTCAGTCCGATATTGTATGTGCCCTTCGGCCCATCAAATCCAAGTCTGGTTCCCTGCCCTCCGGCAAGCATTACAAGGGGGGCAAGCTGACCCTTCTGGATTGCCGTTTCACCAAGCACCTTATAGGCAAATTCATATTCCTTGATCGTGTCAAGTGTCAATGCCTCTGTTGGTGTGATCGTTTCTTCCTTACCGGCTGATTCTTTCTCTTTTAATACATCAAATATAGAGAAGTCGATCTCTTCAATCTGGGAAAGCAGGCTCTGCTTCTCCTCATCGTTTAATTCATCATAATAGGCGAGCACATGCTCCTGCCCGTACTTTTTCAACACTTCTAAAGCGTTTTCATATGTCATATATTTTCCCTCACATTTCTATGTCGCCACTATGTATGAGGTTAACTATACTATTATTCCGCAAAACGCTCTCGCTCTATCTTCGACGTAGCGGTACATAAGGCTGCAAAGGACGCAGCCTAAGTACCGACGCTCAGATAGGTTTGCTTCATAATATATAGCAAAACCTCATACTCGTGGCATTTACGTTATCTTGTTTTACACTGTCAGTTAATAACTGTAGATACATTGTATGCAACAAACCGCGTTTTGCGGAATAATATATATGCACAGTAATTAACGTCCGTTGTTCAATGCATAACACGTTTTCTTACTTCAACAGTCTCTTTAAAGACTTTTGCTACATCCTTTAATCCGATTCTTCTTCCGCCCTTGCTGTCATCCCGGCTGTAGTTCAGCTCGATCGGAGCTTCGCAGATCTTTCTGTCATTCTTTGCCGCCATGGCAAGAATCTCGATATCGAATGCATACCCTTCTGCCTGCATCCGGCTTACGATCGGTTTGATCACTTCTTTTTTGAATAACTTGATACCGGTCTGTGTATCGTGGGTGTTCAGATGGAACATCATCTTTAACATCAGATAATATCCATAGCTCATGATCTTACGCAGCATCGGATAATGGAGCTTCGACTCCGGATGCAGCTTGGAACCGATCACGATATCGGCATCCTGTTCCTTCATATCCTTTAAGAACCGTTTCAGCAGAATCGGTGGCAGTTCCAGATCGGAATCCAGAAATGCGATGTATCGTCCCTCTGCTGCTGCGATCCCTGTCCGGATGGCATGTCCTTTTTTCCACCATTTGGCTGATATGAGATTCCTCTGATATGAGTATCCTGCATTTCTGCCCGGCGGATGCACTCTGCGGTGTTATCTGCACTTCCGTCGTCAACTGCTATGATCTCATACCGTTTGACGAAACCGGACAGCACTCTGCTGGTTTCAAGCAGATTATCTGTTATATGTGCTCCTTCATTATAGGCGGGCATGACGACAGATAATGTCACATCCCCTTCCTTATTTGTTTCCATGGTCAACGTTCTCCTGTCTGACAGTCTTATTCTTCTATGTTCGCCTGTTTTTTACAATACCATAGACTGCCTCTCTGACGATTTCCGACATGGATACGCCCTTCTGCTTTGCATATCTTGAAAGCAGTTCATGTGTATCTGTGTCGATCCTAAGTCTTAGAATTGTGTCTTTCCGTTTATCGGTCGGTCTTCCCGGACCTCTCTTGATTTCCTCTGCCATCTCCCTGCTCCGTTTCTTTTTATTTAAAGAAAATATTTCTTTACTCCATGTATCGCATATCCTGCAAAATATCCAAGTGACTTCACTGTTCCAAATCCCATCTTCCGGTATACCTGATACGTCATCTTTGCAGAATGTAATTTGGAACCTGATTTACTGTTCTTCACCATCCGGTAAAAGCAATAACGGTTCATTGATGCCTGCTGCCTTCCCGTATTTCTTAAGGATTTGCAGCCAGCAGATATAATCCTCGTGAGCATCATCATCCCCCATCGGGAACTCTGCTGCCACCTCTCGCTTCATCACTACGGATGAGCAGTTGATCACATTCCCATACAGTAGCATCTTGTAAGTGATGTTCTCCGGTACCGGTAAGATCCGTCCGGTATGGGTTCCGTCCTCTTCCATCAGTTCTCTGGCAGTTGAGGATAATACCACTCCGGTCTTCTTCATAACAGCAAGCTGCTTTTGAGAGCTTTCCCGACCGCCAGATATCATCGGAATCTAAGAATGCTACATATTCGCCCTCTGCAAGCTGCACACCTTTATTTCTCGTTGCTGCTACGCCAAGATTGGTTTCATTCTTATATAGTCTGACCTGTGGATTGCTTTATTTTATATTCTGCCAGACACTCCGTCAGATCCTCCGGTGAACAGTCGTTGATCACGATGATCTCTGATATCACATCCTGACAAAGTGCGGAATCGATTGCCTGTTTAATTGTTCTGCTGCAATTATATGCCGGAATGATCACGGATACTTCTGGTTTCATTTATTTCTTTTCCTCTACACTATAGAAGGCATCCTCGGCTTCATCATGCGGATGCTTGATGCCTGTTTTTCTTTGTCTTGTCTTCGCGGATCGCTGTCGTCTGATTTGCATCAATTCCCTCTGTATTCTCCTTCTGGAATAAGATCTTGAAGGTCAGCAGGATCAGCTTCCAGATCCAGCCATAAGGAATACTGCTCATAATATGTCAGGTCAAGTTTCACCTTATCTCTCGGTGTGGTGTTATATTTACCGTAAACCTGTGCATATCCGGTAAGTCCGGCCTTCATCTTCAGACGATAGTCGAATTCCGGGAAAGTCTCCCTATACTGTGCTGCGATCTCCGGGCGCTCCGGTCTAGGGGCCTACGACTGACATATCGCCCTTTAAGATATTAAAGAGCTGTGGCAGCTCGTCTAAGTGTGTGGCACGGATCACACGGCCAACCGGTGTGATTCTGTCATCATGCTTTCTTGCAAGCTGTGCGCCATGTTCCTCGGAGTCCATCCGCATACTTCTGAATTTCATGATCTTGAATACCCTGCCATTTAAGGTCAGACGATTCTGTTTATAGAATACAGGGCCTCTGTCATAGAGCTTGATCGCAAGTGCGATCAGGATCATAAACGGTGAAAAGATAATGATCATGATCAGGGATACGATGATATCCATCAGACGCTTGAAGATCATATCTTCTCCTGTCAGTCCCTGGTTTCTGGATAATAATAACGGTGTATCAAACAAATGGATCGGTTCTGCTCCTAAGATAATGATATCCGATAACTTCGGTACCACATACGAACGGATCGAATGCTCGAAGCAGTATTTTACCAATTCGTTTCTGATATATGCCTTTGTCTCACAAAGGATAACACCATCGTACTGTAATTTTTTTTTCTTTTAATGCTTTCTCACCTTCACTGACATGAATACGGTCAGCAATGATGTATTTGTCTTTTCTGGCATTGATCTTATCAATGAATTCGGTCGGTGTCTTATATCCGTAGACAAGCAGTAAATGTCTTGGAGGATAAAACTTACGGTACATCATCCTGCAGACAAATACCCATATAAATATAACTATGATCTCTAAGAATGTAAGCTCGATCATGTTCAGTGCCGGCAGATAATTACGGGCAATGATACACAGCTCGACATAACCTACGATATTTGCACAGACCAATGATAATATCTGTGAAAAGAGAACATCCATCACCCGGAGGAAGCCTACTTTATAACCACCATACAGCTTCGTAAACAGATAAATGATAATCGCATACATACCGATTACCGCCCAGTTACCTTTGTTCCAGAACGGAATCTGGATAGCCTGAGTATTATCTGCATATTCGGTATACCACATCCTTGCAAACAGCAGTACTTCCGCAGCTAACAGAAGCACGCCTTCCGAAAATGTGATAATACGTTTGTAAATGTCTCTCTTTCTCACATGTCTGGTTTCTTCCATATCAATCTCCATCCCACCATGAGAGGTGGTCATCAGGTGGATATGCCACCTGCTTTCTCTTCATTTTTTCTATTGGTATCGATTATTTTAACAGTTCACGGAGCATCTGGTTTACGGATGCCGGATCTGCCTTGCCTTTCATTGCTTTCATGGTCTGTCCAACCAATGCGCCAAGTGCTTTTTCTTTTCCGCCACGGAAGTCTTCGATTGCTTTTGGATTATTGGCAATAACTTCTTCTACGACCTTGCGGAGTGCACCTTCATCATTTACGGTGGCGAGTCCATGTTCTTTTTTACATAGCTTTCCGGTTCAATATCATCTGTAAATATCTTCTCAAATACTTCCTTTGCGACATTGCTGTTGATGGCTTTCGCATCTACCATCTGTATCAGCTTTGCAAGGTGCTCTGCACTGAATGACAACTCATCTGCATCGATGGAATGTTCTTTCATCAGACGCATGGTCTCTCCCATCAGCCAGTTGGATACCTTCTTCGGATTTGCTCCGAGAGCGATCGTCTCCTCGAAAAGGTCTGCCATCTTCTTTGTATTTGTAATGATATCTATATCATAGTCTGGGATATCATACTCTTCTTTATACCGGATCTTCTTCTCATCCCGGAATTCCGGCTGACGGCTTCGGATCTCCTCCATCCACTCGTCACTGATCTGTACCGGTACAAGGTCAGGATCAGGGAAATAACGGTAATCCTGTGCATCCTCTTTGGAACGCATCGCATAAGAATACTCCTTGTTGTCATCCCATCTTCTTGTCTCCTGTACAACCTTTTCGCCTGCTTCAATCAGATCGATCTGACGTTCTCTCTCATTCTCGATCGCATGGGCGATAGCCTTGAATGAGTTCAGGTTCTTTGTCTCTGTTCTTGTTCCGAATTCTTCTGCTCCGACTTCACGAACAGACAGGTTGACATCGGCACGCATCGAACCTTCATTTAACTTACAGTCGGACGCTCCCAGATACTGGATCAGCAGACGTAATTTTTCCAGATAAGCAATAACCTCCTCTGCACTGCGCATATCCGGTTCGGATACGATCTCGATCAGAGGCACACCGGAACGGTTGTAATCGACCAGTGAACTGTCTGTATATGCATCATGCACCAGCTTACCGGCATCCTCCTCCATATGGATCTCATGGATCCTTACAATTTCTTCTTGCCCTCTACTTCGATCTCTACCTTTCCGTTTCTGCAGATTGGGTAGTACAGCTGGGAGATCTGATAGTTCTGCGGGTTATCCGGATAGAAATAATTCTTACGGTCGAATTTACAATACTGTGTGATCGTACAGTTGGTCGCAAGACCGACAGCAACTGCTTTTTCTACTACCCCTTTATTCAGTACCGGAAGGGAACCCGGCATACCGGTACAGACCGGGCATGTATGTGTATTCGGTGCACCACCAAATGCGGTACTGCAGCCGCAGAATATCTTCGTCTTTGTCGCAAGCTCTACATGAACCTCCAGACCGATCACGGTTTCGTATACTTTACTCATCTTACAGACCCCTTTTCTGCTACAGCGGCAGGCTGCTTGTACTCTCTTGTCTGCTCAAATGCATATGCCGCCTGAATGATTGCTTTCTCGTTAAATGCATCTCCTACCATCTGGACACCGATCGGCATGCCGTCTTTGTCGTACCCGCATGGAAGGGAAATACCCGGAAGTCCTGCAAGGTTGACCGGAACGGTGTATACATCGCCCAGATACATCTTGATCGGATCGGATAAGGATTCACCCATGGTCAGTGCAGTTGTAGGTGCAACCGGACCGAGGATGATATCGTATTTTGCAAATGCTTTATCATAAGCCTGTTTGATCAGGGCTTTTACCTTAAGTGCTTTTACATAGTATGCATCATAGTAACCGGATGACAGGGTAAAGGAGCCTAACATGATACGTCTCTTTACTTCTGCGCCGAAGCCTTCGGAACGTGTCTTCTTATACATGTTGTGAAGGTCTGTGTACTCTGCTGTATGATAGCCGTATTTTTACGCCGTCGAAACGTTCCAGATTCGAGCTTGCCTCTGCGGATGCAATGATATAATATGCAGGAATTGCATATTCTACCATACCAAGGTCAAATTCTTCCACGATCGCACCTTTTTCTTTTAACACTTCAGCTACATGGTACACAGCATCCTTGATCTCAGGATCCAGTCCTTCTGTGAAATAGTCCTTTGGAAGTCCGATGCGCATACCTTTTACATCGTCCTTTAATGCGCTTGTAAAATCATTATCCGTACGTTCTACAGATGTAGAATCTTTCTTATCATACCGGGAAATGATCTCTAATATCGTTGCACAGTCTGTTACATCCTTTGCAAGTGGTCCGATCTGGTCAAGAGATGAACCATATGCAACCAGACCGTATCTGGATACTCTGCCGTAAGTTGGCTTGATTCCTGTTACACCACAGAATGCTGCCGGCTGACGGATCGATCCACCGGTATCGGAACCGAGTGCACACGGTACTTCTTCTGCTGCAACAGCGGCTGCTGATCCACCGGAAGAACCACCCGGAACTTTATTTGTATTCCATGGATTCTTTGTCTCGCCATAATAAGAAGTCTCGGTTGTACTTCCCATCGCGAACTCATCCATATTTGTCTTGCCTACGATCACGGCTCCTGCTTCCATTAATTTCACAACAGCATCTGATGTATAGGTCGGTACGAAGTTTGATAAGATCTTGGATGCGCAGGTGGTAAGCACACCGTTCTGACACATATTATCCTTGATCGCGATCGGCACACCTGCCAGCGGGCCTGTCAGCTCGCCACTGTCGATCTTCTTCTGTATTTCTTCTGCCTGTTTGAATGCACCTTCTTCATCTACGGTGATAAAACAGTTATATTCTTTGTCATATGTCTTTATATTCTCGATGCAGGCTTTGGTTGCTTCCATAACGGAGATTTCTCCGGCCTTGATCTTCTTTCCAAGCTCTACTGCTGTCATACTCATCATATCCAATGTCCGTTACCTCCTAATCAAATGTTCTTGGCACCTTATAGCAGCCATCTTTCTGCTCCGGTGCATTTGACAGCATATTCTCTCTGTCGTCGCCATTTGTTACTTCATCTTCACGGAATACATTATTATAAGAAAATGTATGGCTCATTGCTTCCACATTCTCAGTGTCCAGTTCGTTTAACTTACTTACATAGTCAAGCATATCTGACATATCTTTCTTTGCCTGTTCCTTCTCCTCATCGGAAAGCTCAAGCTTCGCCAGAATACCTACATAATCGATTGTTTCGTCTGTAATAACCATGGTATGTCTCCTTGTCTGGGTTTTATTTATAGTACCACAAAATTAGTTAGAGTGTACCACATAACTCCGTTGTTTGCAAGTCTACATAAAAAGGAAGGCATTCCACCTTCCTTTTTTTATGTCTTATATTCTATTTATCTCAAATTATATAATTCACTATTTATTAAATGCTTCACACAATCCGGAATAGTTTTATTCTTATCTGATACTAATATTTTATTATATTTATCAATACACGCTTCTTTTTGCAAATATAAAATCGACTATGTCTCCACCATTACTTCTTTCTATTGATGAATCTTCTACTCTCAATGACATAGGAAGAAATAAGTCTTTTTGTTTTTTTTCTTGTTGATCTTTACTCTCTATTAAGCCTAATGTGAATTCCAGATTTGTTACACTCAATTTATATACAATCGTAATAGTCTTCAGATTTTTAAGAATACATATCGTATCATTTGTCAATTCTGGCAATCTCTTTAAACACGGTATTTTCTTTTTTACATTAGCAAATGGGTGCCTTGCATCAAAATAAAACTGATTATTGGTAAGCTTTCTTCTTTTCGCATTCTTATAAAATTCTCTGGCTGATAAGTTTGTTTCTACTCCGGTCAAGTGAAGAAAATGATCCACCGGAAAGGATACCTCAAAATATTCTTCACCATATACATATAAAAATACTTTACCCGCTAACATTTTACTGTATATTTCAGCCGATTCTATTATTCCCTGTCGTATTTTATTTTTCTTTTCTGTCTTTGTAGCCATTCACACCTCATCATATGCAAAAGGAGTGTGATGAAAACCACACTCCCTCTTTGTATTCTTCATAAAGAGTTTTATGCTGGTTGTCAGCCTCGATATCCAGTTAAGATATCTAAATCGGCGTGGAAATCATTAAGTCCCCCACGTGGACTACAACCATATCCTGATTGCACGGCTCGATATCAATTAAGATATCTAATGAAATGGATTTTTTTACCCTGCTCCATTTACAGCCCAACTTTTTACGATGCTCTTTCATCGAGAATATCTCTATTCTTATATTTATAATACTCAAATCATATTATAAAAACAACATTTTTATAGTTATTTTATAACATGCCCTCTAAGGTCTCACGGATTGCCTTGATGAAGTTCTCGCTGTTTAATACAGTTGGGTTCTCAAGGGTTGTGATAAGTGCAAGATCCTTTGTCATCTTTCCGGATTCGATTGTTGCGATCGTCGCTTTCTCAAGCTTGTTTGCGAAATCAACCAGAGCGTCGATGCCATCCAGTTCACCACGTTTTCTAAGTGCACCTGTCCATGCAAAGATTGTTGCAACAGAGTTTGTGGATGTTTCTTCACCCTTTAAGTGCTTGTAGTAGTGTCTCTGAACTGTTCCATGTGCAGCTTCGTACTCATACTTTCTTTCCATCCGGAGAAACCAGTACAGATGTCATCATGGCCAGTGAACCAAATGCGGATGAGATCATATCACTCATTACGTCACCATCGTAGTTCTTGCATGCCCAGATGAATCCACCCTCGGACTTCATTACTCTTGCTACAGCATCGTCGATCAGTGTATAGAAATATTCAATACCTGCTGCATTGAATTTCTCTTTGTATTCTTTATCAAAGATCTCCTGGAAGATATCTTTGAATGTATGGTCGTATTTCTTTGAAATTGTATCCTTGGTTGCAAAACCAGATTGTCTGCTTGATATCCAGCGCATAGTTGAAGCAGCATCTTGCAAAGCTTTCGATTGACTTATTAATGTTGTGCTGTCCCTGGATCACACCCGGTCCGTCGAATTCATGGATCGTCTCTTTGATCACTGTACCATCTGCACCTGTAAACACCAGTTCAGCCTTACAGGCACCCGGAACCTTGATCCCTACGTTCTTATATACATCACCATATGCATGTCTTGCGATTGTAATAGGAGCCTTCCAGTTCTTTACACATGGCTCAATGCCCTTTACGATGATTGGTGTACGGAATACAGTTCCGTCGAGGATTGCACGGATCGTTCCATTTGGACTCTTCCACATTTCTTTTCAGATCATACTCTGTCATGCGGGCTGCGTTTGGTGTAATCGTAGCACATTTAACAGCTACGCCATACTTCTGTGTTGCATATGCGGAATCAAATGTTACCTGATCGTTGGTCTCATTTCTATATTCAAGTCCCAGATCGTAATACTCGGATTTCAGATCGATAAATGGATAGATCAGTTCATCCTTGATCATCTTCCAGAGAATTCTGGTCATCTCATCTCCGTCCATCTCTACTAAAGGGGTAGTCATTTGAATTTTTTTTCCATCTTGCTCGTTCCTCCATGTTCTTTTTTATTATAGTTCTAATTACTTATCTGTTTTTATACACGCCTAGAATTATACATGAAAAATGTTGCTATTTCCAGTTTTTTTTGAAAGTTTTTTACACATATCCGTAAATTCCGCGCACGGACACTTCCCCGGATATAATGATCGACTCCTGTCCATCTTTATCCTTCACACGAAGTCCTCCATTTGGTGCAAGTCCGAGGGCTGTATATTCTGTCCGGTTATATCCTTCGATCACATAGACCTGTTCATCCTTGTTCACAAGGATGGAATTATATTCATCCAGCATAAACTGAAGATCCTGACATTTGACAAATGCGTCATACAGCTCTTCAAAATGATTTGCCACACTGGCGACCAGTTTGCTTCTGTCACAGCCGGTTCCGTTTTCCAGCTTGATCGATGTCGCCTTATCTGCCAGTTCTTCCGGAAATTCCATCATGGATACATTGATGCCGATACCTACAACTGCATATTTGATATCCATACCTTCCGAACTCATCTCTGTAAGAATGCCACAGATCTTCTTGCCGCCGACTACAACATCATTCGGCCATTTGATCTGTGCCTGTAAGCCCGGCTGTATCGGCAAGAGCACGCGCCGTTGCAAGTGCCGAAAGGATCGTAAGTCTGGATACATTCTCGATCGGCACATCCGGACGGAGCAGAAATGTCATGGCTATGCTGGTTCCCTTCGGGGTGCTCCATGCCCTTCCTCTTCTTCCTCGTCCTGCATTCTGTTCGTTTGCAACAAACAACGCTCCGTGTGTTCCATCTGTCTCTCCTGCAAGCTTTGCCCGTATATTTGTGGAATCCGTCTCATCATAATAATACAGTTCTCTTCCGATCACCGATGTCGTGAGCGCTGCCTCTATCTTCTCTTTCGTAACGATATCCGGCTCTCCGACCAGCCGATAGCCTTTATTATTTACAGCATCTATAATGTAGCCTTCTGCCTTTAAGGCATTGATGTTTTTCCAGACAGCGGTTCTTGAGACACCTAATTTCTCACAGATCGCCTGACCGGATATATAATCACTACTTGTCCGAAGCAACGCAAGGATTTTTTCTTTCATGATTTACCTTCTTTCTGTCTCACTTTCCTGATAAATTCCCATCTTCTTTAATAAATGATAATAGATTGCATCGCACTTCTCACGTTTTCCGCTGAACGGCAGTACGAATTGCTCTTTTCCTATATCGATCTTCAATATGTAATATGGCAAATGCGGATCCGGAATGACCAGGTTCACATTTGTAATCTTCTCATATGGTGTATGATAAGATTTCTTTCCCTTTTCTATGATCAGTTCATCGTCTTCAAAATGATAGGTCAGATCAAATGCCGATTTTCGAAATGATGATTTCACCAGCACCAGTCCGTATACTCCAAGTGCAAGACCAAATGCCAGCTTAAAAATACGACCACCGGTACTGCCATGGGATTTGATCATCAACAGGATAAATGCTGCTCCGATAACAACAAAAAATACACCAACCATCCGGTATGCAATTCTGGTTGCTCTGTTTTTCTTTACGGTATGCTGCATGTGTTTTCCTCGTTCTTTCTGTATATTTTTCTGTTCTCTATTATATTTTCTACAGTCATAAAAAGCAAGCCAGAGTAAACATGACATTTTGTACTAAAACCCCCGACAAAAAACATGATTTTTACCAGATTGATTTTTCTTATAAAAAGAAGTAATATCCAGTATGCGCTGAAAATAAACAAGGAGGTAAAATCATTGAAAAACTTACTGAAAAAAATTAACGGTTCCAAGGATCTGACTGAAGGCAATCCTATGAAACTGATCTTGAACTTTGGACTGCCATTATTATTTGGGCTTTTATTCCAGCAATTTTATAACATGGTCGATACGATCATCGTTGGTAAATTTCTGGGTGTCGATGCACTTGCAGCCGTCGGCTCAACCGGATCGATCAACTTTATGATACTCGGTTTCTGCATCGGTATCTGCAATGGTTTTGCCATCCCGGTTGCTCAAGCCTTTGGAGCAAAAAGACACTGATAATATGAAAAAGTACATTACAAACTGTGTCTGGGCTTCGATCATTCTTCGCTGCCGTTATGACAGTTGCAGTCGGAATTCTTACCAGAAATATTCTGATCTGGATGAAGACACCGGACAGCATCCTGGATCAGGCATTTATCTACATATTTATTATATTTATGGGAATACCTGCAACCTTCCTTTATAATATGGTTTCCGGTATCCTGCGTTCTCTCGGCGACAGTGTAACCCCTGTTGTCTGTCTGATCGCATCCTCCCTGTTAAATATCGTACTGGATATCCTGTTAGTTCGTCCGATGGGTGTCGCCGGTGCTGCTGTTGCAACCGTTGTTGCACAGGCAATCTCCGGTGTCGGCTGTCTGATCTATATGTGTAAGAAGCTCGGATATCTTCATTTTACAAAACAGGACTGGGCATTTAGTATGCGCCACTGTCTGACCTTATGCGGTATGGGTGTTCCGATGGGGCTTCAGTACTCGATTACAGCGATTGGCAGTGTTATTCTTCAGGCTGCAGTTAATTCGATGGTGAATCCGTTATTGCTGCCGTATCCGCCGGAACAAAGATTTCCATGTTCCTCTGCTGTCCGTTTGATGCCATGGGATCGACAATGGCAACCTACGGTGGACAAAATGTCGGTGCTAAGAAAAATGGATCGTGTGGATGCCGGCTTAAAGGCATGTATCAAACTCGGTATTGCCTATGCGATTCTTGCATTTGTATTTATCCTGTTATTCGGCAAGAATCTGGCACTGCTCTTCCTGGATGCAAAAGAGACAGAGATCATCAAGCTTGTATATTATTTCCTGCTTGGCAACTCAGGAGCTTACATCCTGCTTGCCCTTGTAAATATCGTCCGGTTTATGATTCAGGGGCTCGGCTATTCCGCCTTTGCCGTTATCGCAGGTATCTGTGAAATGGTTGCCCGTACGATCGCAGGCTTTATCCTGGTACCAAAATTCGGTTATGTCTTTGTAGCACTCGGCAGTCCGCTCGCATGGATATTTGCAGATATCTTCCTGATTCCTGCCTATATCTATGTTGTAAAACGTCTTCGCCGCAAGTTCGGTCAGGAGACCCCGGCGATGCTGAAGCGTTGTCAAAAGAGCCTTGCATAATATATTCTAATACAGATTTTTCTATATAATCAAAAAACCATACCGGCAGCATATATATTTTTTATGTGATTTACCTATTCACCCAGATATATATATGCTGTCGGTATGGTTTTTCTTTTTATTTATTATTTATTTCTGTAGATAATGTCGGTTCTCTTTGGTCCGTTTGAAACCATAGTGATCGGATATCCGATATGTTTCTCAATGAACTCAATGTAGTTTCTGCAGTTCTCCGGAAGATCTTCGTATTTCTTGATGCCACGGATATCTGTCTTCCATCCTGGCAGAACCTCATATACAGGCTTTGCTTTCTTTAACTTAGCTGTTGTAGGGAAGTCTGTTGTTACTTCACCATCGATATCGTATCCGACACATACAGGAATCTCATCCAGGTATCCCAGTACATCCAGTACGGTAAATGCTACATCTGTTGTTCCCTGCATACGGCAGCCGTACTTGGAGGCAACACAGTCGAACCATCCCATACGTCTTGGGCGGCCTGTCGTAGCACCGTACTCACCGCCGTCACCACCACGGCGTCTTAATTCATCTGCTTCATCACCGAAGATCTCGCTTACGAACTCACCGGCTCCTACAGCACTTGAATATGCCTTTACTACTGTTACGATCTGCTTGATCTCATAAGGAGGGATACCTGCACCGATGGCGCCGTAAGCTGCCAACGTGGAGGAAGAAGTTACCATGGGGTAAATTCCGTGATCCGGATCCTTTAATGTTCCGAGCTGACCTTCTAACAGAATTGTCTTGCCTGCTTTGATCGCTTCATGGAGATATGCGGATACATCACATACATATGGCTCTACGATAGCCTTGTACTCCATCAATGTTTCATATACTTCATCTACTGTAAGAAGTGGCTTCTTATACAGATACTCAAGCAGAACATTCTTGGATGCGATAACTCTGCTGATCTTATCCTTCAATTCTTCCTCTGTGTCAAACAGTTCGCTTACCTGGAAACCGATCTTTGCATATTTGTCTGAATAGAATGGTGCGATACCTGACTTTGTAGATCCGAATGACTTACCGGCCAGTCTCTCCTCCTCGTACTCATCAAACAGAATATGATATGGCATAACCATCTGTGCTCTGTCTGAGATCAGGATCTTTGGCATTGGAACTCCCTTTTCTACGATGCTGTTCAGCTCTTTGAACAGAACCGGGATATTTAATGCTACACCATTTCCGATAACACTTGTTGTATGATCATAGAAACAACCGGACGGAAGTGTATGCAATGCAAATTTACCATAGTCATTTACAATTGTATGACCGGCATTTGCACCACCCTGAAATCTGACAATAATATCAGATGTTTCCGCCAGCATATCTGTTATTTTACCTTTTCCTTCGTCGCCCCAGTTGGCTCCGACAACCGCTCTTACCATATTTTTATCCTCGCTTTCATGGCATTTTTCCGGAAACATCTTCCGGAATTGAACTCAATTACTTATACATTATAGCATGTATGTATTATAAGTAAAATCGATATTAATTATATATAGCATAAGGTGTACTTATATTTATTCTTTACAAATACATTGGTTCGGTTTACACTTTCAATATAACGATTGATCAGGAGCTTCGATTATGGATATTAATTATGAATATTATAAAATTTTCTACTATGTGGCAAAGACAGCAAGCATCTCTGCTGCTGCCAAAGAGCTGTGCGTATCCCAGCCCGCTGTCAGTCAGGCAGTCAAATCTTTAGAACAGGCAATCGGTATCAACTTGTTTATTCGGACGAAAAAAGGTGTATCCCTGACAGGTGCAGGCGAACTTCTCTACAAACATGTAGCCGAAGGATACGAGGCAATCTCCATGGGCGAACAGCAGCTTGCCCGACTGATGCACTTAGAAACCGGTGAGATCCGGATCGGAGCCAAAGTGATATGACACTCCAGTTCTATCTGCTTCCGCATCTCGAACGCTTCCACCAGCTCTATCCCGGCATCAAAGTACATGTAACAAATGCACCGACCCCAAGTACGATCGATCACTTATTTGCAAATAACATTGACTTCGGTATCGTTACAACTCCTCTCCCACAGAATCCGAATATGGAGATTCGAAACGCACGGGAGATTGAAGACATCTTTATAGCCGGTCCAAGATTCAACGATCTGAAAGGAAAAATTCTTGACTATCAAGATCTGCAAAAGCTTCCGATCATCTGTCTGGAAAATGACACCAGCACAAGAGCCTATGTTGACCGGTTTCTTGCACATGAAGGTGTCACGCTGACCCCTGAATTCGAGCTTGCAACCAGTGATATGATCGCACAGTTTGCAAAGAGGAACCTTGGAATCGGATCGATCGTGGCAGACTTTGCCGGTGACTATATTGACCGTGGTGAGATCTTCCGGTTAAGTTTCAAGAACCCCATCCCCAAGCGGAACATGTGCATCATCAGCGACCGCAGACGTGGCATGAGCATCGCCGCTATGAAGCTGATGGAATTGCTCTAGTTTTCCCGCATCCGATCATGGGGCCTTTACCTGTTTCCCCGGCATCCCTCTATGATAACGTGTTGCGGTTTCTGTTTGATGCACATACCTGATTCGTACATACTCCTGTGTAAACTCGCCCTTCGGGCTCAGACATACACTCGTATGTACTGGTAATGTGCATCGCACGACGAAATCCTCACAATGTCATCATAGAGGGATGCCGGGGAAACAGGTAAAGAACCCATGATTGGATGACAGATAGGCTACCTTTACAGCAAACCTATAACTGTTAATGAGCTTCTGAGCTGGATGCCGAATGCCGAAATTTAATATTGATTATAACGCTATAACAAAATATTACATGAATCAAAAAGGGGGTTACAGCCAATAATGATTCCTTGTATCAGTCACCTCTGCATCCCTCTATGATAACATTGTGAGGATTTCGTTATGAAGTGCACATTACCAGTAAATGCGAGTGCTTGTTTGAGCCGAAGGCGAGTTAGCACAAGAGCATTTACGAATCAGGTATGTGCACTGAATAGAAACCGTAGCACGTTATCATAGAGGGATACAGGAGTGACCGATAAAGGAATCATTATTGGCTGCGGCCCCATTTTTGATTCATATGATATTAAACTTTTTAACTTTTATACGTTGATCTCAGCGGTCATGCCAAGTATGTCTTTATTTGCATCAAGTACCGGCTTTACAACCTCTGTGATGAATTCTTCGGTCTGCTCCGGTGCGCGTCCGACAAAGTTCTTTGGCTCAAGGATGGCTTCGATCTCTTCCTTGGTCATGCCGAATGCAGGATCTGCAGCGATCAGATCAACAAGGTTATTTTCCTTGCCCTCTTTCTTTACAGTTGCGCCTGCCTGCATGGAGTATTCACGGATAAGCTCATGCAGCTCCTGACGATTGCCGCCACGTTTTACAGCATCCATCATGATATTCTCAGTTGCCATAAACGGAATCTCCTTCATGAATCTCTGATAGATAACCTTATCATATACAACCAGACCATCTACAACATTCAGGTACAGGTCTAAGATACCGTCGATTGCAAGGAATGCTTCCGGAACAGATACACGCTTATTTGCGGAATCATCCAGTGTTCTCTCAAACCACTGTGTTGCTGCTGTAAATGCAGGATTTAATGCATCAGCCATAACGTAGTTTGATAAAGATGCAATTCTCTCACTTCTCATCGGATTTCTCTTATATGCCATTGCTGATGAACCGATCTGGTTCTTTTCAAATGGCTCCTCGATCTCTTTTAAGTGCTGTAACAAACGGATATCATTTGAGAACTTATGTGCACTCTGTGCGATACCGGAAAGTACATTTAACACTCTGGAATCTACCTTACGGGAATAAGTCTGTCCTGATACAGGATAGCATGCTTCAAATCCCATCTTCTCTGCGATCTTCTTATCGATCTGACGAACCTTCTCATGATCTCCGTTAAAGAGCTCTAAGAAGCTTGCCTGTGTTCCTGTTGTTCCCTTACATCCCAGGAGCTTTGCTGACCGATCATGTAATCCAGATCAGACAGATCCAACATCAGTTCCTGAAGCCATAAGGTTGCACGCTTACCAACAGTTGTTGGCTGTGCAGGCTGGAAATGGGTAAATGCCAGTGTCGGCAGATCTTTATATTTCATAGCGAACTTGGACAGTTCGTTGATCACATTTAATAATTTCTTTCTGACAAGCTTCATAGCCTCTGTCATAACGATAACATCTGTGTTATCACCAACATAGCAGCTTGTTGCTCCCAGATGGATGATGCCGGCAGCCTTTGGGCACTGAACGCCGTATGCATATACATGGCTCATAACATCATGACGAACCATCTTCTCACGCTCTTTTGCTACATCATAATTGATGTCCTCTGCATGTGCCTTTAACTCATTGATCTGCTCCTGTGAGATAACCGGCTTGCCGTTATCAGAAAGGCCGAGTTCATACTCCGTTTCTGCAAGGGCGATCCATAATTTTCTCCATGTCTTAAACTTCTTATCCGGAGAGAAAATATACTGCATTTCTTTACTTGCATATCTCTCGCAGAATGGGCTTGTGTATCTGTCTGTACTCATTTTTACCTCTCCTGTATTTTTTTATTTTACTTTTTGAATCTTCACCGCGTTTGAAATTCTCATGTTCTCCGCGGATATCTTCCTTTGGTGGCTCCATCGGATATTCCCCTGTAAAGCAGCCGTGGCAGTACTGTCTTCCACCGGAGATCTCTAGCAACCGCTCCTTGCGAAGATAAGCAAGGGGAATCGGCGCCGATGATCTTGCAGATCTCATCAACCGAACGGTTATATGCGATCAACTGCTCTCTGTCCGGGATATCCGTTCCAAAATAACAAGGGATATAAGAACGGAGGCGAACTGATCCTTACATGAACTTCCTTTGCGTGCCAGCCTCACGAAGCATTCCTACGATACGGTCTGAGGTTGTACCTCTGACAATGGAATCATCGATCATAATGATACGCTTACCCTTTACCGCTTCTTTTAATACATTTAACTTCACGCGGACACTGGACTCTCTCTGGCTCTGCTGTGGCTTGATGAATGTTCTGCCGACATAGCCATTCTTGACAAATGCCGTTCCGTATGGAATGCCGGATTCCAGTGAATATCCCTGAGCTGCTGCATTTCCCGATTCCGGAACACCTACAACCATATCTGCATCTACCGGACTGTCCTTTGCAAGACATCTTCCCGCGATCAGTCGGGATTCATAGATTCCCATTCCGTCAAATACGGAATCCGGACGGGCAAAATAGATATATTCAAAGATACATCTTGCATGCTTCTCCTGACACATATCCTTATAGGACTGAATACCATACTCAGGCGAGATCGTTACGACCTCTCCGGGCTCTACATCACGGATAAATTCTGCACCGATCGTATCAAGGGCGCAGCTTTCCGATGCAAGAATATAGGCATTATCACGTTTTCCGATACAGAGTGGACGAAATCCAAACGGATCTCTGGCTCCGATCAGTTTTCTCGGACTCATTACTACAAGTGAATAAGATCCCTTCACTTTTCTGAGTGCTTTCATAACTGCTTCCTCGGCGCTTGCACTGTTTACACGTTCTCTTGCAATATGATATGCAATAACCTCGGAGTCGATCGTCGTCTGGAAGATCGCACCCGTAAGTGCCAGTTCCTTACGGAGTTCCGGCGCATTGATCAGATTACCGTTGTGTGCAAGGCCAAGTGTACCTTTACATAGTTCAAGACTAATGGCTGAGCATTTTCTATCGTACTCGCGCCGGCAGTTGAATATCTGACATGTCCGACACCGATATTTCCTTTTAATTTCTCAAAGGATTCCGGTGTGTACACCTCGTTTACCAGACCCATGCCCTTCATGGAGCTTACCTTCCCCTTTGGGACCTTCCGTGTCTGATACTGCGATACCACAGCTCTCCTGTCCTCGATGCTGCAATGCAAACAATCCATAATAAATGGAGGTTGCAACATCATTGTTGTCAAAATCATACATTCCGAAAACACCACATTCTTCATGCATCTTGTCATCATTCTCAAAATAATGGGATCTTATATTCTCGTTCATGTTTTGCCTCTCGTATTTTATTTTTTTAACACACTAAGACTTTATACGTTTTCTGTTTTTCTGTCAATGTTGGAATGTGAAAAATTATTCCGGAAATTAACAGCCATTTTCTCTATATTGCATAACCTTTTCTTTGATCAGATCTACCATCTGATATACATATTTGTTGCAGAGCTCATCACTCTCTGCTTCTACCATAACACGGATAAGCGGTTCTGTTCCGCTCTGGCGAAGAAGAAGTCTTCCGTCAGAACCAAGCTCCTCTGCGATCTTCTGATTTAATGCCTGCACATCCGGATCATTCATAACCGCATCCTTACTGGATACCTTTACATTCACCAGAAGCTGTGGGAAGATTGTCAGGCTCTTGAAGCACTCTGATAATTTACATTTGCGTTCCAGAATAACTTCCATGATTTTCAAAGACGTCAATACACCATCTCCGGTCGTTGCATATTTGGAGAAAATGATATGTCCCGACTGCTCGCCGCCGATAGAATATCCATGCTCCATCATGGATTCAAATACATATTTGTCACCGACTGCTGTCTTATCATAGGAGATTCCCTTCTTATCCAGTGCTTTATATAAGCCAAGGTTTGACATGATCGTTGTTACGATGGTATTCTTATTCAGTTCTCCACGTTCCTTCATATAACGTCCGCAGACATACAGGATCTTATCTCCGTCTACTAACTCACCCTTATCATCAACACACAGACAACGATCTGCATCACCGTCATAAGCAAAGCCTACATCCAGTCCTTTTTTTTCTACTACAAACTTCTGCAGTCCCTCAATATGGGTAGATCCAACAATTTGTATTGATATTGGTTCCGTCCGGATCATTATTGATTACATAGGTCTTTGCTCCGAGTGCATCAAATACTGCCTTTGCAACCTGATAGGCTGCACCATTTGCACAGTCCAGGCCAACTCTCATATTCTTAAAGGATCGGGTAGGGATCGTCATCAGGTATCCCATGTAACGGTTTCTTCCCATAGAGTAATCAATCGTGCATCCGATATTTTCTTTTGTAGCCAGTGGAATCTCCGGAATCTCACCATCGATATAACGCTCGATCTCTTCTTCAACCGCAGCCTCTAATTTGTAACCCATGCCATTGATGATCTTGATGCCATTGTCATAGTATGGATTGTGGCTTGCCGAGATCATGATTCCACAGTCGAAGCCATCCGTTCTGACAATATAAGAAACACTTGGCGTCGGTGTTACATGCATCAGATATACATCTGCACCACTTGCCGTTAAGCCCGCAACTAATGCATATTCAAACATATAACTTGAACGTTCTGGTATCCTTACCGATAACCACCTTTGCCTTGCCTTCCGGATTCTTCTTGCCATAATAATAGCCAAGATAACGTCCGACCTTGAAGCTGTGCTGTACAGTAAGATCCTTATTTGCCTCACCTCTGAATCCATCTGTTCCAAAATATTTACCCATAACTGTAAACCTCTTTCTTTCAACTCAGTTTGAACTACTTAACTTCTTCTTTTTTCTTCTTCCGGTGATACCAGCAGAGAAACTGCTCTCCGATGTACAGAGATCTCGGATGTGGTATACTCCCCGCCATACTCTCCATCCAGTGTCCATGCGATCGGTTCTTTGCTCTCGATCACGACACGATTGGTTCGGAATGCTACCATATTGGTCTCATTCGTATTTCCAAGGAGCAGCGAATTGATGATTCTCTGGAGATCTGCAAGATTCTGGATCTTGCGAATCAGGACTCCTTCAAATAAACCATCGTCGAATTCAACTCCATGGCTGGTCAGACTTTTATATCCGCCGACCGATACTGAATTCGATATCATACCGAACATAAACTCACCGGTATATGTCTGGTTATTAAATTCTATCTTCAGATTATATGTGGGAACATTTACAAGACTCTTCATACCCTGTAATACATATGCCGCATGTCCTAAAATATTCTTCATATTCTGAGGGGTTGCATATGATGTATCAGAGAATATGCCAAATGCTGCAACATAGACAAAATAATTCTTATTCAATTCTCCGACATCTACTGAAAAAGGTGCGGCAGTGACAAGCTGTTCTGCTGCCTCGATTGCTTCTTTCGGGATCTCAAGACTTCTGGCATAATCATTTGTCGAGCCACATGGGATATAGCCAAGCGGCCGGTTCAGTCCACATTCCATAAATCCTGTGACTGTATTACCAAGCGTTCCGTCACCTCCGGCACATACGATCACATCGTAGTTCTCTCCTTCTTCTTTTTACGACACGGGCAGCATCGCCGACTCCCTGTGTCAGATAAATTTCTGACTTCATATTCTTTCTTGCAAAAGACATCTATCACATCTATAAGACAATTCTTCAAAGTTGTTCGTCCCGCTTTGGGATTTACAATAAACAGCATCTTCTTCATATTCATACCTCATTACTGTTTACAGGAACACATTTATCCGATTGCTCTGTTCCCGTCTGACTTATGCTTTATGCATTGTGATTCTTTTTATATTCCATGTAAAGATCGTATCCTTTTTTTCTGAGCTTACAGGATGGACAATGACCGCATCCTTCACCCGGAATACCATTATAACAAGTAAGTGTCATATCTCTGATAACATCAAGTCCGCCGAGTTCATCTGCCAGCTTCCATGTCTCCATCTTATCGATCCACATCAATGGTGTGATAATATCGAATTCATAGTCCATCGCAAGATTCAGTGTTGTATTCAATGATTTGATGAAAATATCTCTGCAGTCAGGATAGCCGGAGAAATCACTCTGGCTGACACCTGTTATGATGTCGCTGACGCCCTTCTGTTTTGCGTAGATCGCTACAAATGTCAGGAATACCATGTTTCTTCCATCTACAAATGTATTCGGTGTACCGACCTCCGGCGCATTCTCGTCTACCTTCATCTCACTTCTTGTCAATGAATTTGGTGCAAGCTGATTCAACAGACTCATATCCAGAATATGATGCTCTACTCCAAATTTTTCAGCAATCTTCTTTGCACATTCTAATTCTTTTACATGCTTTTGTCCATAGTCAAATGATACTGCGTATACTTTTTTATACTTCTTAAGTGCCCATAACAGACAGGTCGTACTGTCCTGTCCACCACTGAATACAACAACTGCTTCATCTCTGTTCTTCAAATTCTGCATCTTTCATATCCTCCTATCGGTTCATCATCAATACTTTATTCTGTAAATTCACATCATTCTCAAATGCTCCACGGAACGTCGTTGTATAGGTCTTCGTTCCCGGCTTCTTAATGCCCCTTGCTGTCATGCAACTATGATTGGCCTCGATCAATACGGCTACATCCGGTGAGCCTGCTGCCTTTCCAACCACATATGCGATATCGGATCCGATCCGCTCCTGAAGCTGCAACCGCTTCGCTACCATGTCTGCGATCCGTGCGATCTTGCTGAGTCCTAAGACCCTGCCATGTGGGATGTATGCCACTGACACCTTCATATCATACATCAGTGCCATATGATGTTCGCAGTAACTGAACACCTCGATATCCTTTACGAATACCATATCACTTGTATGTGCCGCATCTTCCTCTTTGAATGTCTTGCCAAACATCTCAGCAATCTCATCGTTGGTATAATTCATTCCCTCAAATACTTCTTCATACATTCGCGCAACACGGTCCGGTGTCTCTTTTAAGCCTTCCCGGTCAGGGTCATCACCAAGTGCTACAAGGATTCCACGAATATGCTCCTTTATTGCTTCTTTATCAATTGCCATTTCTACTCCATTCTCTTATTACTCTTAATCGATTATCCAAATAATAATGTTAATATCAATATCTGCGGTTTCATCCGTTTTACACTCCACGCATCTCCGGATCCCAGATATACTTATGAAGCTGTAACTGTAATTTTACACCATTCATTTCATTCTCGATCATAAAATCAACGATATCCTCCGGATTGATCTTGCCGTATACCGGACTGATATAGACGTTTGATTTGATATCCAATGCCCATTCATGAATAATGTCTCTTGCTGTTTCCAGATCCTTGATCGAGCCGGATACGAACTTTTACCGCATCCTTCTTATCAATATAGTTATAATTGGAGAAACACATATTGCTTTCCATTCCGCTTCCCGGAAGCTTATAATCAAGTGTAAATGCTACCCGGTCTGTCAACGCTTTAAACTCTGCGATATCCACACTCCCGTTTGTCTCTACTTCTACCTGAAGTTCCTCATCCATCGCCAGCATCAGGAGCAGCTTATCGATATCCTCCTGGATCAACGGTTCTCCACCGGTTAATGTCACGTTTCTGACTCCGGTTCGCTTGATATAGTCATAGATCTCTGCATCCGTCAGTTCTTCGTATGGGGCATCTGCTTCATTTGCCCATTTGGTATCACAGTAACTGCAATTCAGGTTGCAGCCTGTAAAACGAATAAATACCGCCAGTTCTCCGGCTTTTACGGATTCACCGTTGATGCTGACAAATCGTTCTGCTACTTTAAATTTTGCCATTTCTATTTCCTTCTTACTTTTTGTATATGATATTCTTCGATGTCATATCTCTGATATGACACCTTTGATCGATTTCATTTATTATCATTTTCTTTTATTATGCTTCCGCATAAGTTGCTGCATTGGTCGGGGTCTCATAAACTGTGGTACGAATCACCTGATATCCCTTATCTGCCATATATTCATAAAAATACTTTGCCAGATTCTCTGCTGTCGGACGTACCGGAAGCTCGATGATACGGAACTGTTCTTCTGCCAGTGCTTCCATCGTCTTTTCCTTTAATGTACCTTTCTCCATGATCAGGCAATGATCCATCTCTTCTGTTTTCTCTCTAAGATCCTTTTTCAGATCTCCAAAATCTACAACCATGCCTCTGGTCTGTCCGTCCTGCATCAGCTTCTCGCCGCCGACTTCAACTTCAACCGTCCAACGGTGTCCGTGCAGATTTCTGCATTTACCCTCATAGCCCGCAAGGAAATGCGCGCTGTCAAAACTTGAATTTGTCTTTAAACTGTACATATCTTCCTCTTTCTTTTATTTTCGAATGTTATATTACACAGTTGTCAGCTTGCACGATGTAATAAGCATCGACATTTGTGTAGTTTCGTTATGAGACCTGCACTAGCTGTCAGCACCAAGCCCATGTTTGAACCCGTATGGGTGAGTTTGGGCGACTGCTGACAAAATAGGCGTGCAGGTCGAATAGAAACGAAACAAGTCGGGCGATTACATCGTACAAACTGACAGCTGTGCAATATAACATTCCTATGTAAAAAAAACGCGCATATAGGAAAAATGCCCTTCATGCGCGTTTTTTCCTAGTTTTGTTTAGTGACAGGATGGTATTAATGAACTGTCATTTATTCTGTTTCTGTATTGCCTGTCATATCTGACCGGCATCTGTTTTTAGATGTTTAAGAACTTCTTTACGACGCTCTCCATTTCTTCTTTGTCACATACTGTGTCGTGAAGAACAGGAGCTGTACGGATGTCCTCGATTGCCTGTGGAACCTTTACACCGGATAACTTGCAGAGCTCATCGACTAATTCAAAGTCACTCTTTGCTGCATAAGCTTCATCGATAGATTCCATAACACTTCTTGTAAACTTGTATGGGCTTGCTGTAGAAGCGATGACCGTAGGAGTCTTATCTCCTGTTTCTTTTACATACTTGTCATATACGGTTGCTGCTACTGCTGTATGTGTATCCATGATATAAGAATCCGACTCATATACTTTCTTGATCGTTGCCGAGGTTTCTGCTTCTGTTGCATAACCGCCCGCAAATTCAGCAAGCTTTGCTTTCATCTCATCTGTGATCGTATATATACCTTCTGTGCTTAACTGCTTCATCAGTGCTGCATTCTTCTCTGCATCATTTCCTGCAATCTTGTAGATCAGTCTCTCTAAGTTGCTTGAGATCAGGATATCCATAGATGGTGATGTTGTTAAGATAAATTCACGATTTCTGTCATAAGTACCTGTTGCAAAGAAATCATATAATACCTTATTGTCATTTGATGCACATACGAACTTCGCGATCGGAAGTCCCATTTCTTTTGCATAATATGCTGCAAGGATATTTCCAAAGTTACCGGTTGGTACAACAACATTGATCTTGTCGCCAGCCTGGATCGTACCGTCCTTAACCAGTCTTGTATATGCATATACATAATAAACAATCTGCGGAACAAGACGTCCGATATTGATTGAATTAGCTGATGAGAACTGATATCCTTTCTCGTCCATGTATGAAGCAAGCTTCTCATCTGAGAACATCTTCTTAACACCTGTCTGTGCGTCATCGAAGTTGCCTGTAATTCCTACGACAAATGTGTTTTCACCCTTCTGGGTTACCATCTGTTTTTCCTGGATCGGGCTTACACCATTCTTTGGATAGAATACGATGATCTTGGTTCCCGGTACATCTGCAAATCCTGCCAGTGCTGCTTTTCCGGTATCTCCGGATGTGGCAGTCAGAATCACGATCTCATTCTTTACATGATTCTTCTTTGCGGATGTTGTAAGCAGATAAGGAAGAATGGATAATGCCATATCCTTAAATGCAATCGTTGAACCGTGGAATAATTCCAGATAATATGCACCTGCTTTTATGTACGAGTGGTGCGATCTCCGGTGTATCAAATTTCTTGTCATATGCTGAATTGATACAATGCTTTAACTCTTCTTCTGTAAAATCCGTAAACATCAGCTTCATTACTTCATAAGCAACCTGCTGATAGTTCATCTGCGCCAGATCTGTAAGACTGACATCAAGAGCAGGAATACTGTCAGGAACAAATAATCCTCCTTCATTTGCAAGACCTTTTAAGATTGCTTCTGATGCGGTTGCTGTTTCATTTGCATTTCTTGTACTTCTGTATATCAATTCCATATGGCACTCTCCTTCTGTTTTATTTACTCTTTTGATTTATGCAGGCTTTCTTTTTCCGATGCTTTCATCCAGACATCCTGAATTCGACCTGCAAGCGTCCACATTATAGCATACCCATTTTCAAAACACAAGACGGCGGAGGTATCTCTCAAATCTGTTTTTTATATTTTATAGAATTTGATTGATCTTCCGCCATCTGTATTTTCTATTTCCTTCTGTTACAAATGGAATTAATTATTTTACTTTAATGGTAATGGTTGCTTTCTTACCACTTCCGTCTTTTGCTTTTGCTGTGATCTTAACCGTACCCTTCTTCTTTCCGATTACCTTACCCTTAGCTGTTACCTTTGCAACCTTCGGATTACCGGAGGTCCATGTCACTTCTTTACTGATTCCCTTTGTCGGAGTCAGCTTCGCTTTTAAGGTTATAGACTGTTTCTTCTTGATCGTTACTTTCTTTACTGCCTTTTTCTTCGATGTGATCGTAACCTTCTTAACTGCCTTTTTCATAACCTTAACCGTATAGGTTGCTTTCACCTTGCTGTTGCCAACCGCTGTTGCTGTTACCTTGATCGTCTTTCCCTTAGCAGCTTTCTTCACTGTCAGCACACCCTTGCTGTTAATAGATGCATATTTCTTATCCGATTTACGGATCGTCCATTTTACTTTCTTATTTGTCGCTTTCTTAGGTGTAACGGTTGCTTTCAAAGTCAGCTTCTTTCCCGGAGCTATTTTTTTGGTTGCTGCCTGAATCTTGACCTTTGCCGGTTTGACCGTCTTCTTTGGTGCTTCTGTTGTTGGTTCCTCGGTCGTCGGCTTTTCAATCGTTGGTTTCTCGGTTGTCGGTTTTTCCGGATTCGGCGTTGGTGTCGGTGTTACTGTTTCTTTCTTCTTTACCGTAACGGTGCAGGAGCCTGTAACACCACTTCCATCCATCCTTTGCTGTTACTGTAATAATTGCAGTTCCGGCACTTACGCCCTTCACTTCACCGGTCTGTGATACACTTGCCACTTTCTCGTTGCTGCTTTTCCAGTCAAATGTCTTCAGTGTTGCATTTGCCGGTATAACGACCGCTACTGCGATCCGTTCTGTATCACCAATATTTAATACCACGCTGGTCTTATTTAACGTGATCTTCTCGATCAGGATCGTATCCGGGATCTCATCTCCATTTTCATCCTTTGGTTTCGACGAAAAGATATCCTTTGAACCTGAAGAGGATGCTACTGTATTGTCTCCGACCAGAATAATATTGTCTGATTTGATCGGTGGATTCTTTGTATCCTGATTCGCTCCGACCGTTACCTTGGAATCCTCAATCCGTACAGTATCTGCTTTGATCGCCGTTCCTGTCTCATCTGTTCCTGCAGCAAGCTCTGCATCCCGGATCAGAACTGTACCACCTGCCAAGACTCCTCCATCAACCGATACCCTTCCGCCTTTGATCGTTATATCTCCTGCTGCAGATATCTTACCGGATACTGTAAGGGATCCATTTCCGCTGATCACAAGTCCGCCATCCGTCTCGACATTACCTGCGATCGTTACCGTTTCTTTTCTTATGATCTCCGTCTTACCATCTGCATTTCCGATGATCGCAACGGCTCCAACCTCCGCCTGATTCAATGTGATCTTTGTTGCTCTATCTGCCTTAATAACAAGCTCCTTATTCTTTCCTGTAATCACATAGTCCCTGCCATCTTCCGTAAGTGTGAGAACCGGATCCGTATAGCTGACTGTTGTTCTGCCATCATCTGTCCGTAATGCATCCTGATATTCTTTGTCCGCAATCTTTGCTATATCGATCGTATATGGATCCTGAACATGTGTATATACCGTAAGCAATTTCACTGTTTTTCCTGCATATGCAGTTGCAGTTTCTGCATAGCTGCCTGAAACTGTATACTTTGTAAAGCTTCGTAATCCGGCAAATTCAATTGTCTCTCCATTGGAAGCTGCCTGCTTCCACGTTATCCCATCCACTGAATACCGGACACCCGCCTGACCGGAGATCCGGATCGTATCCTTTGTTCTTGCAAGAAGTGTCACAGTATCCGGAACTGCTGTCTGTTCTGTCTTTCGTACTTTTACAGAAACCATCTTTTTATAAACAGCATCTTCATCAGAGTCCTCAATCTGATACTGTTTTTTGCTTGTATCACTCCATGTAAATACAACCTCATACTGATTGACACCATTTGCTACTTCCTGTTCACCCATCTTCACATCCGGGGTGCTCCATGCAAATGTTCCATACCCGGTTGAACCGCCTGCAAAAGCAGAATCAGAAAGCTTCTGTCCATATACCAGCTCGGAAGCCTCCGGGAATGTGATAGCCGGAAGTCCTGCTCTGCTGACTGTTACCGTCACATTCTGTGTGATCGTTCCTGCTGCTGCATCATACCCTGTGATCTGATCAAATGCATAATTCTTCTTTGCATCGGAACGAAGGGTTAATACCACCTGTCCCTGATACGTTCCTCGTTCCGGTTTCGCTGCTGCATCTGCCCATGCAAATGTTCCATAGGTCTCATCTCCACCGGATAATTCTGACTCAGAAAGAGTCTGACCGGTTACGATCATTCCTGCTGTCGGGAATGTAATTCCCGTTACCGGACATTTCGCAACCGTTGCAGATACCGGAATCTGAAAGGACTGTCCATTATCTGCCTCTATCAGCAGATTGTCGCTGTAAGTACCTGCATCCTTACCATTCTTTAATGATACGATCACAGTTGTTTTTCCTGCCGGTGCAAGCTTTCTTTCACTGTCGCCGGATAACGCAAATGCACTTCCTGCACCTTTCTCCAACTGAAGCGCTGCAGTTCCATCTGCATCTCCTTTATTCTCTAATACCAGTTCTGCCGCAGAACCGGTCTCATATCCATTAAATAACCGGTGCACAGGTCAGTACAGTCTGGTCTGTTGAAAATACTGCCTTCGGTGCTGCTTTTACCGTAAGCTTGCAGCTTGCCGTAAGCTTGGTCCCATCCATCGTTGCCGCCGTAATCGTTGTTGTTCCTGCTGCAAGAGCAGTTACCTTTCCGACATCCGAAACCGTTGCAATCTTTTCATTCTCAGACTTCCAGGTAACCTTCTGTTCCGCTGTCTTTGGTATGACCGTTGCTCGAAGTGTAACTGTTTCCCCTTCTGTCAGCGCACAGGTTTCCTGATTCAGCTTGATCTCTGTTGCATTTACTTCTTCCTCTGTATCATCACCGGAATTTGTTCCGTAATAAGTCTTCACGCCTACAGCAGCAAGTTCTGCCGCAGAGGCTGTCTTTGTACTATAATTCGTTGCATTCTTCTTTGCATAAGATAACTTTACTGTCTTATCATTCTTGTGAACCAGATAAAGTCCTGCCGCCGCACCAACCAGTCCGGCATTATAATCAGAAGTGCTACTTCATTGCAATAATAATCTCCCTGATCATCTTTATAGGTTCCATTTGCACCAGGTCCTCCTACCAATGCTCCAAGCAGCGTATAATGATCACTATTTATGATCTTCGAATCTGTCGATCTGGATGCCGCTCTATGATGCGGATATTTACTGGAGTTCTCATTATAGCCTACGATATAGCATCGTTTATTCGGATTATCTCTAACATATAGTTCATCTGACTGGTTGCCCAATCTGCATATGTTGTTTTTTTCCTGTCAGCTTATCATATACCAGACCGGTAAACTGCTCAGCTGCACTGTATCTGCAGGAGCCCCAGTCACTAACACAGTTAAATACTCCATCGATGGCACTCTTGCCTTTGCATACATCTGTAATGCTTGCAATCTTTGCAGTATCCTTCTGAAGCATACATGCCAGTGCTCCGGTATTTGCCCAGTCGATCACCCAGTACTGATTCACACCATTCCCGGAATTATCTTTGTATGTATTATAAACTGAATTATAAAAGGTATTGCCTGTAGCAACAGCAAGCGCACTTGCTGCAAGTGCATAGTCATCACCATATGACGTAGACGCATAAAATGATGATGCGCCCTCGGTTGCACATGCTTTATTATTTTTCTCTACAAATGTAAAAAGAGATCCTTTGCTGTCTTTAAATCCTCATTATTTCCAAAGTTAATATAGTTCAATGCCAGCGCTGCGATCACAACACTCACTTCATCTGTAGCCGGATTGCTCGCATCTGCAAAGAATGCCGGACGACTGATCGTCTGTCCCTCCGGTGCTGTCCATACACCATGATCTGTATTACCGTCACCTACCTGATAGCAGAATGCGATAACCTGATCTCCCTCATACACTGTACACCGCTTAAAGTAATCGCAGAAATAATCCGTGATCTTCTTCAGATGTTCCTTCTGACCAAGCTCGTCAAATGCATCCTTGAACTGATAATAGCTCATTCCAAGCATGGATGCTGCATATCCCTGTGGAAGTCCGAATTTCACATGATCGCCTGCATCATGGAAACCACCGGAAGCATCTACATTGTAGGTTTTTCCATTCTTTGTATATGTTACATTTTTATCATAGGTATGGCAGTTTCCACGCCAGGAAAGTGCACAGGTGTCTTCCAGATAACCACACATATTTGCATCATAGAAATACAGACTTTCCTGTAATGCCTTTGCATAGTTGAATTCTACATCCAGATCTTTATTCGTTGTGGTATCACCGGATGAGATTCCACCGGAACCGCCGGAGCCGCCTGTATTATCATTGGTATCTCCCTGGGAATAATCTACAGAAGATGAAGTTCCTTTGTTATAATAAACTCCCTTTACCTGAATACTGGATGCATCTACATATTTTGCTGCGAATCCACCACCTGGTATATCATTCTGCATTGTTCCTGCCGCAAGGACTGCATTTCCCCCACTCTGCATCGGATACATATAGATCGTATCACCATCTTGCCACAAAGGTTGCATTCCAACACTTAAATGCCGAAGCCGTACCGGATGGTACCTGTAATACTACGATCCAATCACAAATCGATGCTCCCGTATTATTGCTGATCGCCATTTCAAAGCCTGACCAGTCATTGCTTGGTGTTCCCTGATTCTTCACGGTTGCTGTCACACCTGATGAATACTCTCTCTCTGTTCCAAAATCAGAAGAATCGGAACCGCTGCCGGAATCTCCACCTGAACTGCTGCCTGAGTTTACCAGAACCGCTCCTTTGATCTTGTATGTGATACTTGTTACATGTTCAAACTGAAAACCAAAATTATATAACTGACCGGATTTACTATAGAACTGTGTCAAGTCCAGTTCTACGGTCTGAGTGCCGGAGCCTGCATTCACATTGATCCATTCACCCTTCCATGTTCCTTTCGCATTTACAAACGCCTGTCCGCCAATATTTCCGGTTCCATCGGCTGATGATACCTCGAAGCTGACACGAAGCTTGGTAAGCCCCGCACTCTTAAGCTCCGACAGATCGCTGTATCCGCCATTTCCAAGATCAAGGCTGACCTGATTATCCACATTTCCACTTGCTGTCACCTGATCCGTACTGTAAGACAGCGCAATCGTCTCCCCCGCTGCTTCTGTCTTGTCTGAAGGAATCACCACAAGGCTTACTGCCATTGCAAATGACAGCATCCATGCTATGACCCTTGTAACCCATTTGTCCCTTTGTCTGCTCATACCTTCTCCTTTCTTTTTCTCAAAAGCCGTTCCAGCAATACCCCACTCATCCATTACCTGTCTGCAACAGCTTTTTCTATAAATTCACAGTTAAATTAATTATACCAATAACTGCCAGATCCCACAATGAAAATTGCCTGCCTAATCTCACAAATATTCCCCTCTATTTTCGTACATACGGGACAAAATATAAGGTCCGGATACTTATCTGCGCGATGAATTCTGGCCGTCATATAGAAATATGTGCAAGCACAATTTCTGCATAACATGTATAACAGATAAAGCCCATGTATGGTAACAGTCTTCTATGATCGGGAATGACATTCATGTAGTTTCGTAATGAGATACACTCTAGCTGTCAGCACCAAGCCCTTGTCTGAACCCGCAGGGTGAGTTAGGGCGACTGCTGACAAATAGATGAGTGTATCGAATAGAAACGAAATGAGTCATAACCGATCATAGAAAGCTGTTACCATACACGGGCTTTATCGTTGCCACACAGTGAGCAGGGCATGGTCTACTCGCTGCGCAAAAAAGGACAGAACCTTTTGGGTTCTGTCCCGCTCTGTCTATACTGAATTATTTAACATATACATCAACAGTTCTTCTTCCGTAGTTTAAAGCTGCCTGATGGCTTGAGAAGAAAATATCAATTCTGTTACCATGAATTGCACCACCTCTGTCCTCAACGACATATGTGTGCCCATCAATGATAAGCTCTGTACCAAATGCAAAACTGCTTGGTGCTGCAATGGTTCTTTCCTTCTGTTGCATAAGTACCGCTGGCTGTAATTCCATCGGACTTACCACAGCAACGAGAACATCCACAATAAGCTGTTGTTGTGTATGTACCAAGATAAGTTCCTGGCTGGTAGCTGTCATCTTCTACAAGAATTGCACCTGCTGTTGCTTCCTCTGTAGCTTCTGTTGCTTCGATTCCTGTCTGCTGCTTCTTATCTGTAGCCTCTGCTGTATTCTTCTTTGATTTCTTACCGTTTGACTTTGCTAATTCTGTCTCTTCTGTAGTTGTTACTTCTGTGTCCTCTGTTGTTACCAGCTCGGTTGTAATATCTTCTGCAGTGATATCTGCGGAGGATGCTTCCTCTGTTGGTTCTTCAGCAGTCTCTTCTGTAACATCCTCTACGAGGTTTGCACTTGTTGTATCTTCCTTCTCAGCAAAAAGCAAGCTCTGCTTCTGTAGCTATTGTGGCATCCTCTGTCGGTACTTCTTCTTTCTTTGCCAATGCAACTGCTTCTGTTACTTTTCCGGTCTTCTCAATCTTAGCTGATAACTCAGCGTCCTTGATTGACTTCTGTAAATCTGTGTATTCAATCTTAGAATATTCAACCTTAGTATCTTCAATTGCTGTAGATTCAAGCTGGGATACAGCTATCATTTTTGCATCGGAATGGAGTTTGATTCATCGGATGCAAATGCGATCACAGATGCAACTCCGAGGGAAGTGGATACTACAGCAATACCTGCTCTTTTCAGATATTTCTTAAGATTCTCAGAAAACATCTGGCTGGAGCTTGAAAATTTCTTCATAATATTCTCTCCTTAATTTCTTTTTCGGTTTCGAAATTGTTACAAAAAGATTAACTCTTGTTTGTATCGTTATTATAATGCCTGACAATCAAAAGGTCAAGCAAACCAGCCATTTTTATTAATTATGTCGTAGCTACAAAATCTTTCATCATTATTTTGTGGTATTTATAACCAATTTGTGCATTAATTAATTGTGTATATTGCACATTTTAGCATCTTAACAATTATGCAACAACTTAGCACATTGGACACTTCCACGAAGGTAATTTCTTAAATTTTAGCATCAAAAGTGCATTTTTTCTTAAAAAAAATAGAAATAATTTTGAATCGCGCACGCATCCGGCTGCATATATTTCAAAATCATCTCTATTTGTTTCTATTATCCTTATTAATTATGTTAAAACATTTTCAAAACTGTATCATAACTGCATCTAAACGTATTATATTATAACTCCAAACAACGTCTGACACACCTGCGGATTCATACATGACTTAAAGCAGCATTCCATCGGTCCATGCATCAAGCAGTTCCACCATCTCGTCATAGTTCTCTACCTGATTGATCAGATCCCGAAGTCTGGAAGAATCATACATACCTGCCGAATACCATGCCACATGCTTCCGCATCTCATGGATTCCTGTAAATTCCCCTTTAAAATCAATCATCAGTCTGGCATGGCGAAGCATCGTCTCCTTCACCTGCTGCTTATCCGGTCTTGCCGGAATCTCTCCTGTCTCAAAGTATGTCTTTAAGTCATGGAAGATCCATGGATTGCCACGCGCACCTCTTCCGATCATAAAGGCATCACAGTTGGTCTGCTCTTTCATCCGAATTACATCCTCCGGAGTCAGAATATCACCATTCCCGATCACAGGAATCTTCACAGCCGCTTTCACGTCTGCGATCACGCCCCAGTCTGCATGTCCGTGATAATACTGTTCTCTGGTCCTGCCATGAACAGCCACAGCAGCCGCACCGCTTTCCTCTGCTATATGTGCAATCTCCGGCGCGTTAATATGCCCACTGTCAAAGCCGCTGCGGATCTTGATCGTGATTGGCAGCTTACACGCTTTTTGTCATTGCCGACACGATCTTTCCTATTAGCAACGGATCCTTCATAAGTGCAGATCCCTCGCCGTTATTTACAATCTTTGGAACCGGACATCCCATATTCACATCGACAAATGCAAATCCACGGTCTTCGATCTTCTTCGCCATCTCTGCAAGCAGCTCCGGATCCGAACCAAACAGCTGCACACCGATCGGATCCTCTGCCGGCGATACCGCAAGAAGCGGTACTGTATTCTTATTATTATAATACAGTCCCTTTGCACTGATCATTTCCGTATATAAAATATCGCAGCCCTGTTCTTTCGCCAACAAACGAAATGGCTGGTCACACACCCCAGCCATTGGCGCCAAAACAAGTTTATTCGTAAAATCCATAAATACTCCTATGCCTGTTTTTGTTTATCCATAATAATTCGAAGACCATACAGTGTCAGATCCGGATCATAGGTATCGATGCAGTCGGTATTCTCATAAATCATCTTACCAAGTCCACCGGTCGCAACAACCTTCATATTATCAAAGCCGGATTCCTTCCGCATACGCTTTACAATGTATTCTGTCTGTCCGATATAGCCAAGACATACACCTGCCTGCATACTGGAGATCGTATCCTTACACAGTACCGTATCCGGCACCTTGATCTCAATTTCCGGCAGCTTCGCTGTTCCGCTCCATAATGCATTTGCACCCAGGCGAATACCCGGTGAAGTTACACCTGCTATAAATGAACCATCTCCATTTACCAGATCATATGTGGTTGCAGTTCCAAAATCGATCACCAGCACAGGTCCGCCATACATATGGTACGCTGCTACCGCATCTACGATACGGTCTGCACCAAGCTGTCTTGGATTTGGAATCGTAATATTAATACCTGTTTTTACCCCAGGCTCCACGATCAGAGGATCTAACTTAAAATATTTTCTTATTCCATTTGTCAGGGAATGCATCACATTTGGTACTACAGATGCAATAATAACTTCATCAATTACATCTAACGGAAGATTTCTCATTCGAAGCAATTCTCCCAAAAAATACACCAAACTCATCTGAAGTTCTCGATATTCCCGTCGTCATACGGAATGTCTTCTCTAACTTTTCTCCGTCAAATAATCCCATCGTGATATTCGTATTTCCTACATCAATTGCAAATAGCATCTCTCACCTCTAATAGTCTTCCAGATAAAATACCTTATAAAACAATTCCAGACTGGAAAACAACTGCTGCTTGTCCTTCTGTAACTGCTTGATCTTCAACTCACATCCGATCTCATCATATAACAAATCCTCATCAAATGCTTCTGTTACAAGATTCAGGCTTCCCTCCTGGTCAAATTCAAGCCTCAGTATACCACCTACATCCTCTGTAAACAATACACACATGATTTTTAATTCTTTTTTTATTTCTTCCGGAAGTCCTTTAAACTCCTCATTCAGATAAAATTTCTGTTCGTACTTCGAACTAGCACATAATACAACCTTTTCTGGTTTCATTGTTTCTCCTATCCTATCACATCTGCCATATCATACATGCCTGCCGGTTTTCCTGCCAGGAATTTTGCGGCTTCTACTGCGCCCTTTGCAAATACTGACTTGGAATATGCTGTATGCTTGAACTCGATCACTTCATCGATTCCCGCAAAGATGACCTCATGTTCTCCAACAATCGTTCCGCCACGAACGGCTGAGATACCAAGCTCTTTCTTATCTCTCTTTTTTTTCTGACCTGACTTCTGTCGTAGACATATTCATATTCTCCGCCTCTTGCTTCATTAATAGAATCCGCAAGTGCTATCGCTGTTCCGGATGGTGCATCTACCTTCTGGTTATGATGCTTCTCAACGATCTCGATATCATAGCCTGCCGGTGCAAATACATTTGCGGCATCCTTTAACAGCTTCATCAAAGTGTTGATTCCAAGTGACATATTGGCTGACTTTAAGATTGCAACCTTTGCACTGCATTCTTTTACCTTTGCAAGCTGTTCATCACTTAAACCGGTTGTACAGAGAACTACCGGGATCTGTTTTTCCACACTGTAATCAAGAAGTGCATCCACTGCTACTGCTGCTGCAAAGTCAACGATTACATCTGCCGCCACATCACACTTTTTAATATCTGTAAATACCGGATATCCGTTATCTCTGTTATCTGCGATATCAATGCCTGCAACGATCTGTGCATTCGGATCATCCGCTACAAGTCCTGTGATCACCTGTCCCATCTTACCATTACATCCATGCATTATAATTCGAACCATTTTCTTTTCCTCCATTTATCCTGTGTTTTTCTCATTCTGCCGTAGCAGCCGCCAAATCTCTCATGCAGACATGAGCTTTGGCTGAGTACCCGCAAACTAAACAAAAATCCCGCAGAACCTGCGGGATTTTATATACTACAGACAGATTCCTGTATCCCTTCTGTCCATCTTTGTTTATATCATACAGCCTAATCCTCTACTGGATCATCTGTATTTTCTTTTTATTCTAAAGTAAGCCGTACGCTGTCATTGCGGCCTTTAACTTCTCTACATGTGCAGGTTCCATCTCTGTTAATGGCATTCTCATTGTTCCGCCGCATAAGCCCATAAGCTCAACTGCTTTCTTAACAGGAATTGGATTTACTTCACAGAACAGTGCCTCACACAAATCGATCGTCTTTAACTGGATATCAAGACTTCCCTTTACATCGCCGTCCATGAATTTCTTAACCATATCATGTACATCTCTTGGAGCAATATTTGCTGTTACAGAGATAACACCCTTTCCACCTAATGACAGGAGTGGTACTACCTGATCATCGTTACCGGAATAAATATCGATACAGCCATCTGCCAGTTTTGCAAGCTTAACTACCTGTGCGATATTACCGGACGCTTCCTTGATACCTACGATATTTGGTACAGTCTTTGCAAGTGTAACTGCTGTCTCCGGCTGAATGTTACATCCTGTACGGGATGGTACATTGTATAAGATAATTGGAATCTTTACAGAATTCGCAATAGCTGTAAAGTGTGCGATCGGACCATTCTGGGTTGCCTTGTTGTAATATGGTGTTACTAACAGTAATCCATCTACGCCATAGCTCTCTGCCTCTGTAGAAAGGTAAATAGCTGTTCCTGTACAATATTAGAACATGCACCTGCGATAACAGGGATTCTGTGATCTACATATTCTACACATGCCTTTATACATGCGAGATGTTCTTCATGTGATAATGTAGATGCTTCACCTGTTGTTCCACATACGATAATGGCATCTGTACCATTTGCAATATGGAATTCAACAAGCTCCTTCATCTTATCGAAATCAACCTCGCCATTCTCCTTAAATGGTGTTACTAACGCTACACCTGAACCTTCAAAAATTGACATAAATTTTTCCTCCTTAAAATCTAAAACCTGTAAATCCTCGTGGAATCAATTTTACTTCTTCTATACAGTATAAAAGGCCGGCACGCGAGCGCCGACCTTTAGAAATAATATACTTTCTGAAAAAGTAGCCCTCCATCTGTGACGATGACAGTCATACAGTTATTCGCTGCACAACCAGGTTACAGCCCTATGGATAACTGCTTCCTTCGGCGGTATCCCCTTTCAACACATATCATCTACCTCCATATATATCTCACATATATTTACTGATAAATACCGCGCCTCTACTGAATTTTCTTTTTTTCCATTAGATAAAATTACTATATCATTCCTGTCTGTTTCTGTCAATATGTAACAACTTCTTTTCCCTGCCTGTTCATTGTTTTACCGTCCCTTTGCCGTGCTACTCCAGACATTCCATTTTGCTGACAGATACCTCATAAGCCGTCTTGCTGATGATCTGGTCATTCCCGATCCGTTTCTGATATTCCCGGCTCTGGATCCTGCCCCAGACCGCAACATGCTCCCCTACCTTCAGCTTCCCTGCAAATCTTGCATTTCTGCCCCAGCAGATACATGGGATATAGTCACTCTTGCCATATGCCCGGTTAACTGCAAGCAGAATATCTGCAATCTCTCTTCCAAGTGGTGTCATACGGTACACCGGCTCCTTGCAGATATAACCATCCAGATAAATCTGATTTGGTTTGTTTTCCGCTTCGCCCTCCTCATCATCCAGTACCGATATCTCCCTGACAAATACCGATAAGATCAGACGGTTTCTCGTCTCCTCATGTTTGTTATAAGAACGGAACTGTCCTCTTGCAACCACCTTTTCCCCAATATGGGAATTTTCTACATCAAATAACCGGTCAGATACCATAAGTGGTATTACGTCATAGGTATCACTCAGTCTGGCAACAACAAGATCCACCATATAAAATCCCTCTCCGAAGATCTCATGACTGAACGTAAAGTCTGACGCGACCTCCCCCGCTACGATCACCTGGTTATTGTTTAATGTTTTTTCCATGCTTTTTCTCCCTTCTGGTATATCCCTTCGAATGTATACCATAAAATATATTCTTATATACCAGAAGATATGCTGCCTTTTTTTTGTCTTGTTTTGTCTATTATCCGATCATTTTTCGCTGCCTGTATGCTTCATATGCAAGAAGTGTCGCTGAAATTGCAGCATTTAAGGATTCCACCTGACCTGCCATCGGAATACGGATCAGGCGGTCAGCCTTTGCCAGAAAGTTCATAGGTCAGACCGTTTCCTTCATTTCCGATCAGGAATGCATTGTTCTTTTCAAGTTTTCCCGCGTACAGATCCTGTCCGTCCAGATGCGCCCCATAGACAACAATTCCATGTTCCTTTAACCGGTCAACCGTACCCATGAGATCATCCACATAGACAAATGGCACCCGGAAGATCGTTCCCATTGTAGATCGCACCACCTTAGGATTGTATATATCACAGGAATCCCCAATGATAATACCTGTAACGTCAGCAGCCTCTGCTGTCCGCACGATCGTACCCAGATTACCGGGATCCTGTATGGATTCCAGCACCAAAAAAGTGTTTCCGCCCTCATGTTTAGCCATCACAGAAATCAAATCATCCATCGTGTAATGATATCTATCCACGACAGCAAGAAGTCCCTGCGGGGTTTTCGTCTGTGACATCGACTGAAACACACTGTCTGATACAACAACCAGTCGTCCAGCCTGTTCTGTGATCCCTTTTACAGAAAGCTCCGCTTCATATTTTCTATATGCCGTTTCCGATACAAACACCTGCTTTACCCGGTCAACCGGAAGTTCCCGGAACATACGGCTTCCTTCTACTATAAATACCTGTTCTTCTTTGCGGAATGCCGCATTTTTATTTAACTTGTTGATATTCTTTATCTTAGGATTTGAATTTGCAGTAATGATCTCCATACCTGCATCCTCCTGTCATTTTCTTTTCCAGCAATCCTTCAGAATCTGCCATGTAAGCAATCCAGACAAGAACGCTGCTATTTCTTCTTATTCGGACGAACGGTTACACGGCTGACACCATATTCCAGCTTCCAGCCGGTCTACGATACCGGAAGCTCCGTCTACCATAAAGCCCCTTCCCATATTCTTGTATTGCTTTTTCCTGTTTGATGAATATATATACCGGACAGTTTCCTTTATATTCTTCCAGGATTGACAGGAACTCTTTCTCCAGCTCATCATATTCTTTTCTATCATCAAAGCATACCCAGACCTGCAGATCACCCTCTGTAAATTCCGGTTTTCCTGTATTTTCTCTGCGAGGCTTCATCCTGCCACTGTTATTATAACGGCTGAAATCATTTCCTGCCGCCACTTCATCAAAGGTCAGGATCTCTTCCGCGATCAGCTTCGCGTCCTCCTCTGAAACCGTCGCCCGACCCTTTACAAAGATCTTATTATCTGTCGTCAGTTTCTCCCGGTAATCTTCATATTTCTTTGGAAATACAATGATCTCCGTCTGTCCGACCATGTCCTCCAACGTAACAAATGCCATGTTCTGATTGTTCTTTGTCAGCTTCACCGTAACACCTGCTACCATGCCGCCAAGAATACAGATACTCTGATCCGGAACTCTTGCCCGTCCTTCTTCCTCATCGATCATGAAATCCACCGATGAAAATGCCGTTTTCTCACTCATTAGTTTCTCATAATCAAGAAGTGGGTGGCCGGATATATAGATACCAAGCACAGATTTCTCAAGTGCCAGCTTCTCCTGCTCGTCATATTCCTCTACATCCGGAAATTTCGTCTTTGCCGCTTGTGCAAACTCACCGCCAAAAAATTCTGCAAATGACATCTGTCCTGCAGATGAATTTTTCCGCTCTTTATAGACTTCATCGATCATCATCGGATATGCCATCATCATCTGGCGTCTCTTCACACCAAAGCTGTCAAATGCACCTCCAAGGATCAATGCTTCAACCGTCTTCTTATTGGTCTCCTTCGGTGTCATACGAACCAGAAAGTCCTTCATGTCTTTATACGGTCCATTTGCCTCCCGTTCTTCTACAATCCGGTCTACTACTGCACTTCCGACACTCTTGATCCCTGACATGCCATATCGTATCGCACCCTTGGCTGCTGAGAAGCCACTGTAGCCTTCATTGATATCCGGCGGCAGGATCTGGATTCCCATCTGGCGGCAGGACTGAATATAACCCGCCACCTTGGAACTGTTATCCTTTACTGATGACATCAGCGCCGCCATAAATTCAACCGGATAATAGCATTTTAAAAAAATGCTGTCTGATAGGCAACAACCGCATATGCTGCTGCATGAGATTTATTAAAGGCATACTTTGCAAAATCAATCATATCATCATAGATCTTATTTGCAGTTGTTTCCGGGATGCCTCTGGCGATACAGCCCGGCACTCTAATTCTTCATTTCCATATACGAAATACTGGCGTTCCTTCGCCATGACATCTGCTTTCTTCTTTGACATGGCACGGCGCACCAGATCGCTTCGTCCTAGTGTATATCCGGCAAGCTTCATAACGATCTGCATAACCTGCTCCTGATATACAATACAGCCATAGGTTGGTTCCAGGATCTCCTGAAGCTCCGGCACGTCATAGGTAATCTTCTCTGGATGTTCCTTACCATTGATATAGTTTGGAATAAAATCCATAGGTCCCGGGCGGTACAGAGAGATTCCGGCTATGACATCTTCCAGACTCTGAGGCTTTAACTCCTTCATGAAGTTCTTCATACCGGAACTTTCAAGCTGGAAGATACCCTCTGTCTTACCTGACGTAATCAACTCAAATACCTTTTTATCATCATAATCGATATGATCGATATCAATATCAACTCCGGTCTCCTGCTTTATAAACTTTACTGCATCCTGAATAACGGTCAGAGTACGAAGTCCAAGAAAGTCCATTTTCAGAAGTCCTAATCGCTCGATTGTTGTCATTGTAAACTGGGTGATGATCGAATCATCACCGCCTCTTGCAAGCGGTACATATTCATCGATAGAATCTCTGCCGATCACGACACCGGCCGCATGCATACCGGTATTTCTTGGAAGTCCCTCTAACTTTCTTGCCATATCGATCAACTGTTTGACATCTGCATTTTCCTCATACATCTCTTTCAGATCCTTGCTGACCTTCAGAGCTATGTCAATATTCATGCCGATCTCCATCGGGATCGTCTTTGCTACCGCATCACAAAGTGCATATGGGAGATCCAGTGCGCGACCAACATCACGGATAACATTTCGTGCCGCCATCGTCTGGAAGGTTACGATCTGTACGACCTTTTCTTTTCCATATTTACGGACAACATAATCGATAACTTCCTGCCTTCTCTCGTAACAAAAATCCACATCGATATCAGGCATGGATACACGCTCCGGGTTCAGAAATCGTTCAAACAGTAAGTTATAACGGATTGGGTCAATATTTGTGATCTCAAGGCAATACGCTACGATACTGCCTGCCGCAGATCCACGGCCGGGTCCGACAGCAATCCCATGATCCTTTGCATATCTTATAAAGTCCGATACGATCAGAAAATAATCTACATATCCCATTTTCTTGATCGTATTGATCTCATAGGTCAGACGCTCCATCAACTCCGGTGTTACCGGGTTATAACGCTTCCTGATGCCCTCCATACAGAGCTTCTCCAGATACTCCTCGGCCGTCAGTCCATCCGGCACATCAAATTCCGGCACTTTCTGCTCGCCAAAATACGATCTCTACATTACAACGGTCTGCAATCTTCTGTGTATTTGCAAGAGCTTCCTTCGCATAAGGGAAAAGCTCATACATTTCTTCTTTGGATTTCAGATAATACTGTCCCCCTGTATAGCGCATACGATCTTCTTCATGTACCTTCCGGTTTGTCTGGATACACAGAAGGATATCGTGCGCCTCCCAATCCTCCGCAAGTATATAGTGAGAATCATTCGTTACGACCATCGGAATACCCAGCTCTTTGGACAACCGCATAACACCCGCATTTACCGTTGCCTGTTCTGCCAGCCCATGATCCTGCATCTCAAGGAAATAATTGTTTTCTCCAAATATCTTCAAATGACGGAGTGCTGCCTCTTTCGCTCCTTCATAGTTGTTCTTTCTTAAATTGACGGCAACCTCACCCGCCAGACAGGCCGAAAGCGCGATAATGCCCTCATGGTATTGTTCCAGCACTTCCATATCTACTCTCGGCTTATAATAAAAGCCCTCTGTAAAACCTCTGGATACGATCTTAGACAGGTTCTTATATCCCTGATTGTTTTCTGCGAGCAGCACCAGATGATAATATCGTTCCTCACCTCTGGTATTCTCACGGTCAAATCGTGACCCCGGACTGACATAGATCTCGCAGCCTATGATCGGCTTGATCCCTCTGCCCTTGCTGCCTCATAAAAATCAATAACTCCATACATAACGCCATGATCGGTGATCGCAAGTGAATCATACCCCAGTTCCTTCGCACGCTTTACCAGACTCTTGATCTTCGCCGAGCCATCCAGCAAGCTATATTCTGTATGCACATGTAAATGTGTAAAATCCATATTTATCCCTCCGGCTTTTCAGCCTCTCTTCCGTTTGTTTACTTTCTCCAGTCTGACGTTACTGTCAATAACGATCTTATTTCTATTTTTTCTTCGGTCTTTTTATTATGCAGTACTTCCCGCCGTATATAGTCAAAGGTATAATCCTCCCTTTTTCTGCCAGCATCACCAGCAAACTCTCAAGCAATGCATCCGTTTCCGGATGGAGCAGATGATTCTTTCTAGCCTTACCTTTTCTGAAATATTCCAATGGGGAAAGAATCGTTATACTTCTCTTTATTATAATTCTTACTTGCTGCAATCCGGTCACAGAACATCTCAACTACATATTTTTCCGGCATTTTACAGCCCGCTAACGCACCGGAATGATCTGTGCTATAATCTACCCAATATTCCAGATGATGCTTATTCCTTCCTTTATGATGCAGCCAGGGACTTGTATAGCCTTTATCCTCTCGTTCCGCATCATTCGGGCTTCGGTCTCCCTGATAATACTTCACCCCCACTGAGAACTCCGCCCAAGAATATTTGGACAGATCATGCAGCAGTCCCTGTTTATATAAGCCTACCCGGAAGCAGTTTTTCATAACCAGCCACTTATGATGGTTGATCGTTTTCAAATGTTTATACCAGTTCATGTTCATGAAACTTTTCATCTCCGATTTTATTCTAAATATTATCCATCTTTTTTATTGTATTTCATTTTTTCCTTTTTGCCAACACCCAAGGAAGCAGTTACCTGAGAAAAATTGCGATTATTTTTATCATCCATTAAAAAAGGATAATACCTCCGCTTTATTATAATTTAATTTCATAATTCTACCCCTAAACTGCCCCTAAAACCATTTTAAGACATAAAAAATACCCCGAGTCCCTTGCTTTCTCTTAGGTTTCGGGGTATAAGGTTCAAAGCCGAAAAGGGACTCGAACCCTCGACCCACGCATTACGAATGCGTTGCTCTACCAACTGAGCTATTTCGGCGTTTGTTAAAAGTTCCAGATGCCGTATAGCGGAACATTTAAAAGTCCGTTATTCATATACATGTCATCTGTTGAAATTCTGATAGACGTTGCATTGTTATATCTCTGCTTGAACACCTTGGAACTCTGTGCCTTCGTATGTGGCTCTGTCTGTACATCAACCGGTACAACCTCACTATCCATCACCTTCATACACAAAATCAACCTTCGCTGTTGCAGATGATATCCAGAAGAACAACCTGCCAATATTCTTATTCGCATATAATTCTTCCATCGCATACTGCTCGGCTATCATGCCATCCATCGTATCAACGATATTGGTCTGATCTATATCATAATAATGAATGCCTGCCATAATCCTTAAAAGTCCATGATCCAAATGATAGATCTCAAAGGACTTTTCATCCACCTGCTCTGCAAGTGGCAATATACCATGTTTTTACACGGTACACCTGACGGACAACTCCGATCCGTACAAGATGGTCAACTGACGACTCATACTCTCTGGCTCTCGCCTTTGGATCTACGTATCCGTACATAAACTTTTTATTCTCTTTGGTAAGCTGAACAGGAATACTGTTCCAGATCAGCATCACCTTTGTTAAAAGTTTCTTCGGTGTTACTTTTACTATATATTCGGTCATCTTGTCAAGTGTTTTTTGCAAAATACCGTCAACTTCTTTCAAAATTTTCATTTTTGTAATATGCATTTACCGCTTCCGGCATTCCCCGGTCACTAAAAATGCATCCAGCATCGTATCTACGCTTGCCCGTACCTCCTCCGGCAATCCTTCCAGTCTCTGGTTCTCAATGTACTTCCAGAGCTTTCTGCCTTTTCCTGCCTTTAAAAACTCATCAAAGGTCATCGGCGTTAACTCATACACAAAGAGATCATCCTGGCATTCTGCTTCACCCGGCAACATTCCATTCACTGTTGCAAGCATACAGATTCGCACGCCGCTGCTTACCCTGGCATATTCTACCAGATTCGGAACCGCCATTGTACTAAGCTGTACATTATCAAAAATCAATAACTTTCCCTGAAAGTCATATTTATCCAATGAAGTTGTTAATTTCGCATGTAGTTTCTCCGGCTTTCTCTCCTTTGAAATATACTGACAAAAAATCCGGATACTGCTCCAGATCGATAAGAATGTGTTCATCAAAAAACCTGTAGCAAAATCAAGGGCTGCCCATGTCTTTCCTACAAACTTTCCTCCTCTAATGAGTGCTGCTTTATTTTCTCCAATCTCATACCATGTTGCCAGATTGTTCATGATATTTCTAAACATTTGTACTCACCTCTACGACAAACACATTTGTCATTTCTACATGCTGCTTCAACAGACACTTGCCCTAAGAATTATTCTCCGGGCAAGATACTGCTTTTAAAACATATTGTTCTAAATTCTATTAAGCATCTTTTCCTATCGAAAGGAATCCATTCTCATTTGCCTTAAGAAGGAATGCAAGACCAATGTTCTTTCTGTTTTCACCTGTTGCTTTGTAGATCTCACCAGTCTCAACCAGAGATTTTGCAATCGTGTTCAATACATCTTTGAACTGCATCATCTCCCGTCTGTCCTTCGAACTAAGCTTAAAGATATACTGATTCTTTGAGCTGATCAAAAGAATACTGTATGTATGGATGTTATCCTTCGAACTTCTGATCGCAGAACCGATCATTCTGGAGTTCGCAATAATAACCTCTGCATTCTCATCTGGCAGATATTCTGATACAATCAGTTTATAAATCTTCAGATAATCCTGCTCTGCTGTCGCATTGACAGGCATCTCAGCCACCGCAAATTCAACAACAGAATCGGCGAGCTTGATCGTACCGCCTTCATCATTGATCGTTGCTGAACATTCTTTTGGAACACATAAGCGGAAAAACTTGTTCTCCACAATCTTCTGTCCCTTACCCGGTTCACGGATAATCAGATCTACATAATGCATTTCCAGTTTGTTCATCGCTACGATAGCAGTCTCATCACCGGTCTCTGCCAGCTCGATCAGTGCATCATACAAACTCCAGATCTGCTGTGTTGTAAACGGAACCAGTTCAAACAGCTTTTCGATAGCCGGAACGTAACCCATACTTGCATTTTCGATATAGAGCTTGATAGCCTCTTCGTTATCGAGTCCCTTTTCAACCTTGTAATTAATAACTCTGAACAGATTTTCCTTATCCCAGTCATCAAAGTTCGCATTAAAGGCTTTCTCAAAATACTTGATACTCTTGATCTCGCCCTTATAGTTTTCCTGTTTCTCCTGAAGCTGATAGATACGTCCAAGTTCATATCCTGCTCTGGCACTTCCAAGTCCAAGTGCTTCCAGATATGCTTTCTCAATCTCGTACGGCGTTGCTATATAGAAAATCTGCTGTTGTTTCATCATTGCGATCTTAATTGCTGCAGATTCACTTCCTGCCTGAACCGCTCTTTTTCCCATTTCTCAACGGCCGTCTGGAGATCTTCACCCTTCAATTCCTCAAGATCCTTGATATAACCTTCTGCTTCCGGTATACCGTTCTCTCTTGCCTTCTTGAAATATTCCAGAGCCTTTCTTCCATCTCTCTTGGTACGGAGTAATCCATAATAATAAATACGTCCCAGATAGAATGCAACTCGCTTATGTCCCAGCCGTTCTGCATTCTCGTACCAGTTCAAAGCTTTCATGTAATCTTTCATCTGCTGATCGTATACATTACCAATCAGGAACGCAAGTTCCGGATCCTTCGTCGCTTCAAACAACTGCTTTGCATAACTAATCGTCTTTTCCAGATCACGGTATGGGCTGTCCTCATCATAGTATAGCTCTACAAGCAGATAACTTGCTTTGATGCTTCCAAACTTCAGTGCCTGCTTTGCAGCCTTCATGGCACCTTCATAATCTTCCAGATAGTAACAGTAGATTGCTTCATTGTAATACTGCATATCTCTCCGGTTTGCACTTTCTTCACTGACCAGTGTCGGATCAATAAATGCAAATGAGTTTGCTACCTCGAAGATAATCTCCTCGTACTGTTCAATGATCTCCATCGTTGCACATACGAAACGCATACATGCCAGTCGTCTTCCCTGATAGATCGCAATGATGAAACAATACCCTTTTCCATATCCTTATGGTAGTATGTCGTGCAGATACCATCTGCATACTCTGTAATATATGCTTTCTCAACTGTAAATCTTCGTCAAATGCATCATTACAATATCTCAGATAGTTTTCCAACGTCTTCTTAGAATCCTTTGGTATACTGTCATAATAAACATAGATTGCAAAGTCTTTATATGTAAGGCTTGGTGCGTAATATTCTTCACCGGTTGACTCATTAATCGTCTTTACCCAGTCTTTTGGAAGTTTGTGGATATATCCTTCCACCTGATTGTGTACATAGGAATACTGATACTGTAACCTGGATGCCTCGATCACCTTATATCGTGGCTCTTTTCCCTTTTCTTTTTCTTCTCTGGGAAATCTCCGTATACAGCTTATCTTTTTCCTCAAATTCCAGACTGTCTTCATGTGTGCTTGCATATAACACGCGCTCATAAGATGCCCTTGCCTTTGCGTCACCGGCATCAGCAAGCTTCTTATACCACTGCATTGCCTTTTCCAGATCAACAGGAACGACGAAATCACTCTTATTTCCATATTCATCAATCCGGTTCAGACCGCTTTCATAAATAGAACCAAGGCTCATGTATGCCGCCTTGATACCATAATCCGTTGCTGCCATCTCGAAGTACTTGATTGCCTTTGAAAAATTCTGGATTTCCAGCATCATCTTAGCAAGCTTGTATATCACATCACCATCACGGTTCTGATTCACATACTTCTCGTAGTATTTTTTGTAGACTTGTTCATATCTACATTTATTTTTGCGTTGCGGTAAACACCCTTTTCATAAAAACTCAGCAAGTGCGAGAAGGGCATCGTCTCCATATGATTTGTACTGGGTATCCATAATACCGATATCTGCAACCTGTTCCAGTATCTTAACAGCTTCTTCAGAATCACCATTATCCATAAGATTCATAGCCTTGTTATACTGTAACTCTACATTATTAACCGGCGCTTTCTTTTTCGAGAATCTGGACACGAAAGGTATTTTCTTAAAAATCCCATCAAAAAATCCCATATCTGCTTCCTCCGATGACACATATCCATTAATAATCTGATTTTATCACATTCAACCAAAGCGTGCAATAAAAACACCAATTAATTAACAGAAGATTTTATGCATTCGCTGTCAGATATTCTGAGATCTCCTTTACTGCTGCTGCTTCATCTTTTCCATCTGCAATGACCGTAATCTCCTGTCCTTCTGTAAATCCCATACTCATCATGCCCATAATGCTCTTGGCATTGATTTTTTTGTCATCTGATACAAGATGAATCTGGCTCTCATACTGACTTGCGATCTGTACAAGCACTGCCACTGGTCTTTCTTCGGTTCCTTCGGTCATGGCTACCTTAACTGTTCTTTCTAACATTTTTTCCTCCTACACATACGACTTTTGTCTTAGGTCTTCTGCTATTTCACTTATTTTTCTTAATCTATGATTGACTCCCGATTTTCCAATGGGAGGATTCATCATCTCGCCTAATTCTTTCAACGACGCATCCGGTTCTTCCAGCCGGAGTTCTGCAAGACTCCGCAGATTATCCGGAAGATATGTGATACCTCTTGTTTCTATCACATAATTGATATCCTGGATCTGTCGGACAGCCGCACTGACTGTTTTATTCAGATTCGCTGCTTCGCAATTTACCCTGCGGTTTACATTATTACTTATATCTTTTAATATTCTCACATTTTCCATATTCATTAAAGAAATGTGAGCGCCCATGATGTTCAACATATCAACGATCATGGTTCCATCCTTTATATAACAGACACTATACTTTTTTCTGGCAATGACACGGCTTTCGATATCAAGCTCCGCCATGATCTTCCCGATCATTCCGGCACGATCCTCATTATTACAGACGATCTCCAGATGATATCCTTTCTTCGGATCACTGACCGATCCGGATGTCATAAATACACCTTTGATAAATGCCCGTTTGCAGCATTGCTGCTGCACAACCATCCGGTTGACTGTCATATCCTGACAGCTTACCTTTGCTACGCCATTCTGAGATATCCCAAAATCAGGCGAGAGCTTCAGTGTCTGCATCATCCGTTCGATCTCCTGTTGCTGATCTAACACCATCCGGTAGATTCGGCTGTTGCTCCCGGTTCTTTTTACGGAACATTCCATACGGATATCAAATAATACCTTGATCAAAGCTGCCATCGTCTTTGCTATAATACTGCGTTCTGTCGTTATACAGAGTTTAAAGAGTGAACCATTCCTGTACCATACATCTGCCACCATCGACATCATTCCTGAAAGCTCTGCGATCCTGCAGTGTCTGGCACTGCTGATATTCTTCGCAAGTTCTGCTTTTACTTCCGAGGAAAAGGACATATGTCTCACTCCTGTTCTACAATTTCTTTATGACTGCATCTTTTCCGATATCACGGTGATATATTCTCACAGTGTATGTGGATTTCTGCAGACGACTATATACTTCATTCGCGATCGTTACAGAACGGTGTTTGCCACCGGTACAGCCGATCGAGATAACAAGCTGGTTTTTGCCTTCTTTAATATAATTCGGAATTCAGGAACTGTACCAGATCTATAAATTTATCCAGAAATTCCGGTCCTTCCTTACAGTTCATGACATAATCCTGAATCACCTTATCATTTCCGGTCAGTGGTCTCAATTCTTCATCATAATAAGGATTTGGCAGGAATCTTACATCCTGCACAATATCCGAATCTCTTGGGATTCCATATTTGAAGCCAAATGACATAATGGTAATGATAAAATTCCCATATTCCATATTCTGCACAAAGATCTTATCCAGTTCAGATTTAAACTCCCGAACCAACAAATTCGTTGTATCTATGATATAATCGGCTTCATCCTTGATAAAGCCAATCAGTTCTCTTTCTTTTTTGATACCATCTATGATTCTTCCGTTCTTTGCAGATAATGGATGATTCCTTCTTGTTTCCTTGAACCGTTTTTACCAGTTTCTCATCTGAACATTCCATAAACAGGATCTCATACTGGTATCCATTTTCTTTCATGTCATTTAAACAGGCATTCAACTGGCTTAACGCTCTTCCACTCCGGATATCGACACTGATCGCCACGTTATCAACTTGAATCTGTTCATCATATGCAATTTCCGCAAAACGCTTAATAAGCTGGATTGGAAGATTATCCACACAGAAGTATCCTGCATCCTCCAGCGTTTTCATCGCTGTTGTCTTTCCTGCGCCGCTCATTCCTGTCACAATTACAAATCTCATCCTAGAATGCCCCCAGTGTCTTTATCTCAAGCTCCAGATCCACACCGGAACTGTCTTTTACTTTTTTCTTTACATCGTCTACCAACTGCATAACATCAGCCGCCGTTGCGCCGCCTTTGTTCACCACAAAACCACAATGCTTCTCTGATACCTGAGCTCCTCCTACAGTATAACCGCGAAGTCCCGCATCCATGATCAGTTTTCCTGCAAAATATCCCTCCGGTCGTTTAAAAAGTCGATCCTGCCGACGGATATTCCAGTGGCTGCTTTGAGATTCTCGCTTCTGCCAGCCGTTTTTCATCTCTTCATCTATCTTATCCATATCTCCGGTCTGAAGTTCAATTACAGCTTCCAGCACAACCAGGCCATCCTGTTCTGCCTTACTGTGTCGGTAGCCGAATTCCATATCTGCACCCGCGATCTCATAGATCTGTCCATCCTGATCCAGCACCTTTACAGATGTGATAATATGCTTCATCTCTCCGCCATATGCTCCTGCATTCATATAAACAGCACCACCAACGCTACCCGGTATACCAGATGCAAATTCCATTCCGGTCAGTCCGTGCTGTTTTTGCTGTTACCGCAGTTTTAATCAGGGATGCACCTGCCTGCGCAGTGATCCTTGTTCCTTCCACCGTGATCCTAGACATTCCATCTGCTATATGAATGATCATTCCATGATAGCCATCATCTGATACCAGTAAGTTGCTTCCATTTCCCATAATAAAAAGCGGAACTTTTTCCTTTTTACAGAGGTCTGCAAGCTCTGCGATCTGCTCCGGTTTCTCCGGTTCAGCAATAAAATCTGCTTTTCCACCGATCCGGAAGGTTGTATATCGGTTCAAAGGTTCTTTTGTTTTTATTCTGTTTTCTCCTGTGATCGCTGCTGCGCTCTCATAAAACGATGTCATATAATTTTAAACTCCTGACCTGTTTTTATTCCGGATTCTCAAGAATCTTATAAACCTGATAGACAAAACAAAGCCTTTAACATAAGGTTTTGCATGCTGTTCCAGTTGATTTCTCAAAATCTCAAACACTACCATACAATATCATACATTAAAGGCTTTTAGAATTCAATATTAAAAATGTATAGAATTTTCAGGGCGTTTCAACCCGATTTATGTAATTTCACATAGTTTACTTAATACTTTTACTGATTCAGTATACTGCACGCACCACCATACATACCCGCATCGTTACCAAGTGTAGCAAGTGCAAACTTGGTCTGTCTGCATGCATGAAATGCATATTGTGCAAAATATTTTGCAGTTGTATCGATCAGGATATCTCCTGCTCTGGATACGCCACCACCGATTACGAAGATTTCAGGATCTACTACACATGCGATCTGGGCAAGTGCTTTTCCAAGAACCTTTCCATGATTTTCTACCAGTGTTGCTGCAAGCTCATCACCTTCTTTTGCTGCATCAAAGATCTCTTTTGCTGAAATGTACTGGATCTGACGAAGCTTGGATGGCTTGTCTGTTGTATTTAAAATGATCTTTGCCATACGAACGATACCGGTTGCTGATGTATACTGTTCCAGACAGCCCCTTGTTACCACATCCGCATACTTCTGTCTCGTCGTCATTTACGCAAATATGTCCGATCTCACCGCCTGCACCGTTGGTTCCCGCGAGCATCTTTCCATTTAAAATAATACCGCCGCCGACACCGGTTCCAAGTGTTACCATTACGATATCCTTATGGCCTTTTCCGCCGCCCTGCCACATCTCACCGAGCGCTGCCATGTTTGCATCATTTCCGGCTTTTACAGGAAGGTCTAATAATTTGCTGAGTTCTTCTTCTACATTGAAGATTCCCCATCCAAGGTTTACACATTTGATAACCGTGCCGTCTGCCTTTACAGGACCCGGAACACCCATTCCAACACCTGCTACATCAGACTTCTCGATCCTTTTCTCTGCCAGTTTATCTTCAACAGATGCTGCGATATCGCTTAAGATATATTTTCCGCCTTCATCTGTTCTTGTTGTGATCTCCCATTTCTCAACCATCTCACCCTGTGTTGTAAACAGACCGATCTTTACGGTTGTTCCTCCGATATCTACTCCAAATACATAGTTTGCCATTTTTCTACTGCTCCTCCTTATTTGCATTGCCCTTCATAATATTCTGCGTCACTCTGTTATATAATTCCTGTGCCGCATTATATCCCATCTTCTTCTGTCTATGGTTAACCGCTGCAGATTCAACAATGATCGCGATATTTCTGCCCGGACGGATCGGAATATTATGACTTACGACTTTATTTCCAAGGAATTCCGTATACTGGTCTTCCAGTCCCAGACGGTCATACTCCGTATCCTTGCTCCACTCTTCCAGATTGATGACCAGATCGATGTTCTGATCCAGCTTTTTACACATTCTACACCAAACAGTGATTTTACGTCAATGATTCCAATACCACGCAGCTCGATAAAATGTCTGGTAATATCCGGTGCTCGTCCAACCAGCGTCGCATCACTGACCTTCTTGATCTCAACCACATCATCTGCAACCAGACGGTGGCCTCTCTTGATCAGCTCCAGAGCAGCCTCCGATTTACCGATACCACTCTCACCCATGATCAGAACACCTTCGCCGTATACATCGACCAGTACAGCATGTACGGATATTCTTGGTGCCAGTTCTACATGGAGCCAACGATCTACCTCATGTACAAATGCAGATGTAACGGCACTTGATGTGAGGACAGGCACTCCGTGCTTCTTTCCTGCTTCTATAATAAATTCATATGGTTCCAGATCTCTGCAGAATATCAGACACGGCGGCTTATATGAGAAAAATTCATTTATGATCTTGATATTTTTCTTCCTCTGTATGCATCGCTGCAATATAGGCATGTTCTACATTTCCGCATATCTGGATACGTCCTGCATCAAAATGTTCAAAGAATCCTCCAAACTGTACCGCCGGGCGGTTCATACCCGATCCTGGATCAGAACCTTATCGGTATCGATCTCCGGTGTATAATTCTTCAGATTCATTTTCTCTATGAGTTTGGATACTGTTATACTATAAACCATCTTCTCCTCCTGTTTTCCCTAGTTTCAGTTCTTGTTTCATTATATTCTACAACCTATTTATCGTCAATTCATCAATTTATTTTTTCAGGAAAAAAGCCACCTGTTTTCTGAATCTTATGTTATACTGATTTTTATGTGTGAATCTGCTGTTTTTAGAATACGCAGCGGAAAGGATATGAATTCAAAGTATGTTTAATTTTGAAGAAGAATTAAAAAAACTGCCTCATACACCGGGTGTCTATCTGATGCATAACAAGACCGATGAAATCATCTATGTCGGCAAAGCCATTGATCTGTATAACCGGGTACACCAGTATTTTCAGTCAGGATATAAACGCTCACCTAAAATCGAAAAAATGGTCAGCCACATCGCGTGGTTTGAATATATCATCTGCGAATCTGAAATTGAAGCACTGGTGCTGGAATGTAATCTGATCAAAGAACACCGTCCGCACTACAATACAATGCTTACGGATGACAAAAGCTATCCATACATCAAGATCACAGTCAACGAGGATTTCCCTCGTATTCTGTTCTCGCATCAGATGCACCGGGATCACGCCAGATATTTTGGTCCTTATACTAATGCAGGTGCTGTCAAGGATACCATTGATCTGTTAAAAAAACTATATCATCTGCGAAGCTGCAACAAAAAGCTGCCACAGGAAACAGGGCTGGATCGTCCATGTCTGTATTACCACATCGGACAGTGCAAGGCTCCCTGTCAGGGGTTACATCTCAAAAGAGGACTACAGCAGACAGGTGGGACAGGCAATCCATTTTCTGACCGGGCATCACCAGCAGACGGTAAAAAGAACTGGAAGAAAAGATGAAACAGTTGGCAGCCGATATGGAATTTGAACAGGCGGCAGAGGTTCGTGATCTGATCGAAAGCATCAAGCACATCGCATCAAAGCAGCGTGTTGACAACACAACAACCGATGACCGTGACGTGATCGCGATGGCTACCAACAACATGAACGAAGGCGTTATCTCGGTCTTTTTCATCCGAAACGGCAAGATGATCGGCAGAGAACATTTTCATATGACCGGTGTGCAGTCGGAATCTTATGGAGATATTATGGCTGCATTTTTAAAACAGTATTACGCTTCTACTCCATTTCTCCCTAAGGAGATCATTCTGGAGCATGAAGTAAATGAGCAGGAGCTGATCGAACAATACTTAAGCGAACGACGGGGAAATCTGGTACACATCCTCACACCTCAAAAAAGGTGACAAAGCCAAGCTGTTAAAGCTTGCGCGTGACAATGCTTTTTTTCTTGTTCTGACACAAGATACTGAAAAGCTGAAACGGGAGCAGGCTCGAACAGAAGGTGCTGCAAAGGAACTGGCAGAACTGATCGGTGTCCCATCTGCCAAACGGCTGGAAGCCTTCGATATCTCGCACATCAGCGGCTACCATTCGGTTGCTTCGATGGTAGTCTTTGAAAATGGAAAAGCCAGACCCAATGAATACCGCAAATTCAAATTAAGAACGATCGACGGACCGGATGACTACGCCAGTATGCGCGAGGTTCTGACAAGACGATTTACCGATGAACGTTTTAAGGTCTATCCTGACATCCTTATGATGGATGGTGGTAAGGGACAGGTCAACATTGCCCTGGAGGTTCTTGACGAACTGCATCTGAATATTCCGGTCTGCGGTATGGTAAAGGATGACTACCACCGGACCAGAGGACTGTATTATAACAATAAAGAAGTGGAATTTCCAAAGAATACACAGGCATTTGACATGGTTACCCGTTTGCAGGACGAAGCCCACCGTTTTGCCATCGAATATCACAGAAGCCTCAGGAGCAAATCTCAGGTACATTCTATCCTTGAGGATATACCGGGCATCGGTCCTGCCAGACGAAAGGATCTGATGGGGTACTTCAAGGATATTTCAAGGATCCGGGAGGCATCCATCGAAGAACTGATGCAGGTGCCATCCATGAACCGGAATGCCGCCGAAGCGGTGTACGGATTTTTCCACAAGGAGTGAGCTAACCTGTGAATATATCTGCAAAAGATGGAAATGGCATAATATATTTGGACACTTTTGACCTTACCAACCAGGGGACGTTCCCACTCGTTTCCACTCTGTGTAACTTCGAACTAACCTCGGCTAAGCCTCGCTAAGGTCTCAGTTACTCCTGCAGCGGTACTAAGATGCTGCTAATGCACCATCACACCACAGGGGTGCGCTTTCGTTCTAAGCTCGTGCAAGCACTCACTAAGTACGAAATGTGAGTACCGGCGGACTCAAATGCCCCTGTTTTGGTAAGTCAAACTGTCCAAATATAATTTACTTTCTTATTTTTTTGCAGATATATTCACAATTATTTAATAAGGAGATAAAGATGGAATATAATTTTTTTGCTATGATTTCGAGAATGAAATACATCGACCGCTGGGCGTTGATGCGGAATACCAGAGAAGAAAATCTGTGTGAGCACAGTCTGGAAGTCAGCATTATCGCTCATGCACTTGCCGTGATCGGCAATACCTATTATGAAAAGGATCTGAATGCGGAGCGGGCTGCTCTGATCGGACTATACCATGACGCTTCAGAGATCATAACCGGTGATATGCCGACACCGGTCAAGTATTATAACGATGCTATCAAGGAATCCTTTAAAATGATCGAGAAAACAGCCTGCTACAAGCTGTTAAACAAACTGCCGGATGAAATGAAACCACAGTATGAACCACTCTTCTTCCGCCAGTCCGGAGATGAATATATCTGGAAGCTTGTAAAAGCGGCAGATAAACTATCTGCTCTTATCAAATGTATGGAAGAAACCTCTGTCGGCAATCCGGAATTCTCCAGCGCCTACGAATCCACAAAGATCGCTGTCGACAAGCTGGCTGCCGACCTTCCGGAGGTTGAACGCTTTCTGTCTGACTTCCTCCCGGCCTACGGCAAAAACCTCGACCAGCTTCAATTTTAATTTTAGTAATGCCGTTTTTGGCGTGGCATGTAATACAACTATTATTCCGCAAGACGCTTGCGCTCTATTCCTCGACGTAACGGTACATAAAGTTGCAAAATACGCAACTTAAGTACCGACGCTCGGAAAGGCTTGCCTCATAACAGTGTATTACATGCCACGCCAAAAACGGCATTTTTAAAACTACCACAAAATATTGCAACTATGCGGTGGTATATGTTTTTATGGGATATCAAAAATACCGCACATGGATGGTTATATTACACACTGTTATGTAGCAAGCCTTTTTCCACGCCGGTTCTTAGTGAACCGCCACAGGCGGAGAACTTAGCACCGCTGCGTGGAAATAGAGCGCAAGCGTCTTGCGGAATAATAGTTGTATGATATAACCGTCCATGTGCGGTATTGCACCTATCTCTGTGGTTCCACCTGAGCAAGAATTGACATGAATTCTTTGCCGGTGATCGTTTCATGTTCTATAAGGAAGCTGGCGATAGAATCCAGGGCTGCCATATGGGCAGACAAAAGCTTCTTTGCCTTGTTGTAGGAATCCCGCAGCATATCACGGATCTCCTTATCGATCTTGGTTGCAGTCTCATCGGAACACTGAAGGGCAAGATTTCTGTCCAGATACTGTCCTTCTATTGATTCAAGCTGCACCATGCCGAATTTATCTGACATACCATACATGGTTATCATAGCCCTGGCAGTCTTGGTCGCCTTCTCGATATCATTTGATGCTCCTGTCGTTACAGAGTCAAATTTCAATTCTTCTGCTGCACGTCCGCCGAGCAGGGTTATAAGCTCTGCTTCCAGTTCTTTCTTGGATTCGAGATATTTCTCTTCTTCCGGAACCTGCCATACGTAGCCCAGAGAACCCATGGTTCCTGGAACGATCGTAATCCTCTGGATTGGCTCCGTGTGTTTCTGAATTGCAGCGAGTAATGCATGTCCGACTTCATGATAAGCAACGATCTGTTTTTTCTTCTTTGCTGAGCAGACGATCCTTTTTCTCTTTGCCGGCAAATACAACCTCTACCGCACCGATCAGATCCTGTTGGGAAACCAGACTTCTGCCATCTCTGACGGCTGCCAGCGCTCCCTCATTTATGATATTTGCAAGATCCGCACCAACCGCACCTGAAGTTGCAAGTGCCAGTTCATGAAGATCAACCGTTTCATCCATCTTGACATTCTTGGAATGAACCTTCAGTGTATCGATTCTTCCCTTCTGATCCGGCTTCTCTACGATAACTCTGCGGTCAAATCGTCCCGGACGAAGAAGTGCCTTATCCAGTACCTCCGGGCGGTTCGTTGCCGCAAGGATCACAATACCCTTTGATGTATCAAAGCCATCCATCTCCGCAAGAAGCTGATTCAGAGTCTGCTCTCGTTCGGAATCTCCACCATGTCTGGAATCTCTGCTTCTTCCAATTGCGTCGATCTCATCAATAAATATAATACATGGTGCCATCTGTGTCGCCTGTTTGAACAGATCTCTGACACGGGAAGCCCCCACACCGACATACATCTCTACAAAGCTGGATCCGGACATGGAGAAAAATGGTACATTTGCCTCACCTGCCACAGCTTTTGCAAGCAGGGTTTTACCGGTTCCCGGAGGGCCGACAAGCAGCGCACCCTTTGGCAGCTTCGCACCGATATCCAGATATTTCTTTGGATTATGAAGGAAATCGACCATCTCTGTCAGAGATTCCTTAGCCTCTTCCTCTCCGGCAACATCCGCAAAGGTAACACCTGTTTTCTTCTCAACGTAAATCTTCGCATTTGCTCTACCTACACCGCCGCTTCGCTTCATGATCATCGACAACAACAGATAGAACGCAACGATCATTACAATATAAGAAATGATCGTGCCAACCATGGCACTTCCGCTCTCATCAATGCCTTCATATTCTGTTCCATATTTCGTCTTTGCCTGACGAAGCTTCTCTGCCAGACTGTCATCCGATATTCTGGTTGCAGTATATTTTGTCTTACTGATCACCTTATCATCGGCATTATTTTCAAATACGATCTTGCTTCCATAGATCTTTACGGAACCAACCTCGCCCTTATCTAACATCTCGATAAACTGACCATATGTGACTTCCTCTTCCCTGCCGGATGACACCCGGTCAAATACGCGCCAGAATAAAAATGTCAGTAAAATGGAAATAACCAGGATCACCATGATCGAGCGATTGTTTCTTCCCTTATTTCCATTATTGTTGTTATTATTGTTATTATTGTTGTTATTACTGTTATCAGGTAAATTGTTGTCCAATCAGAACCTCCTTTTTTATACAGCCTGCCTGCTGTATTCTTCTTTTGTATATATTTCCGGCAATTCCGCATCCATTATAACCACGTTTTTTCCCGGCTTTCAAGATGGTACTGCTTTTTGTTCATGAAGATTTAACCTTTCTATTCACCCAGATAGTCCATCGCAATACCAAGAGAGGTTTCTCCTCTGCTGATCGTCAGGCTCCATTTTCCGATCTGAAGGTCTGTATAATTTGCACTGGAATCATCCGCAGAATACTCCTTTTCCTGATAGGAGCGGATCATCTCTGTTGTCCGTTCCAGACTGTCGCCCTGAAGCGTTTCATCCTCAAGTGCCATTACCAGATCTTCATAGATCTGATCCAGACAGAAACCATCATCGACATCCGGCGGATACTGCCATATTCGGACAGAGTGGATCGCCTGTGTATTCAGATCACTGTTTATGCTCACATCAATGCCATATTCGTCATCTGAAATATACTTTTCTTTATTATAGTATGTAAATGTATCTCCGTTTTGATACGAGTATTCATACAAACTCAGATTCCCGGCAGTCCCTGTACTTGTATCTTCAAATAAAATGTCATCTTCCTCTGCATTCTGTAAAAAAGCAGCCTCCAGCTCATCACTAGTGACGCCCCTCATAATGAGCCACACCATCACAGGCTTCTCCCCGGTCATACACTTCATCGGCTGATAAGCCAACCAGACTGTCTGTGCCATAATCCGTGGTTTCTCCCGGCTGATAGATATAGCGGTAGCTGTATCCGTTCTCATCTACATAGTTTTTCTTATCCTGTTCATCCAGCATCTCATGTAATTCATCCAGAGATTCCTGCATCTTCTGCTTATCCCGGTACTGCTGCCATGCATCCCACAAGCTGCTCATCCGGAAGCATACTCCAATCGCAGCCAGAAAAAGCAGGCCAGAGATCACACTCTCTGCTTTTTTCGATTTCTTTTTTCTTTGTCGTATAGGTCGTATCCAGATTCGGCATAGGGTTTGCCGATGTCGGAGTCCGATTCGCCCATTTCGGAAGCTCGGTTTCAAACTCATCATGGCAATCCGTTACTTCATCCTCAACTTCAGGTTTGTCCGCACTGTAGTCCGATACATCCCCACTATATTGATACTCTCTCTGATAATCTTCAGGCTCTCGTCTTTCGTTCAGATAAAAGCTGTGGCTGGTTTCTATCGGTGTTACAAACCGTTTACAGGTTTTACAAAAAATTAATACTGTTTACTTTTCCATCACATATCGGACAGATCTTTGTTCCCATAAGTACCTCCTCTTTCTTTTTCGATACTTTATTTCTAACGCTAACTTTATATTCTTTTTCGGCATCCGTCAATATTCTTTTTCTCCGGCTTGACATCCCCATGGAAACTCACTATTATTTTTTTTTAACTTATGATCTACAGGAGGTTTATGTCACATGCCCGGTTTTCTGATGCATCTGATCGAGGGTGAAATGATAATCAATAAAATAAATACAGGTGTAACTTCCGCAGCCGATTCCCGTCTGTTGGCAATAAAGGCCGACCCGGAACAGTTTCTCCTCGGCTGTATCCTGCCGGATATCACGGATAATAAAGAAAGAACGCATTTCCGTCCGGCATGGCAGAAGAATCTGATCACTAAATATCCGGATCTTGATTATATCCGTGCTCTCTACCCGGATGATGCGATATTGTCACCGGCTGACTATGGCATCCTTGCACATCTGCATCTGGATACCCACTATGTGACTGATTTCTGGCCGGACTATTTTACTATAGAAAATACCGCAGGGAATACCTGTTTTGATACAAGACAACCTTTGTATGTTCACATTTCCTCACAACCGGAAAAAAAGATTCCTCTGGCAGAATTTTTCTCTGACCGGTACTTTTATGGAGAATATGATAGGATCAATCCACGTCTACTAAAGGACTTTCATCCATATATACCGGAACAAATCACTTATCAGCCGGAGCTTGTACATATTACAGAATGCCGGCCGGAGGATCCGTCACAGATCACAAAAGCTCTGCAGACGTACATTATTCAGAATCCGTCACCTGCCCCGGAAGCTTCCGTCACCCGTGCTGAGATTTTTCCATATGATGCAGTCATTGAATTTCTGGAACATATGGCAGATACATTTTTTACAGAATTCATTTAACCTGTCTTCCATATCAGCAGCCAAAATAATATTTATAATTTCACCCATAACAAACAGCCATCGATGCATCGGAAACGGATCCGTATATGGATCCGGCTTCCTTTTCATCAATGGCTGTTTTTTTATTTTCGGCTTATTTGATCTTCGCTTTTACTTTAACGGAATAAGCACCATATGTTTTTTTCTTATTCAGAGTCTTGTATGCTCTGACCTTGAAATAATATGTCTTTTTCCTTTTTTCAGGCTCTTCTTTGTCAGATTCAGCTTCTTTGTATCGCCGATCTTCTTATACTTGCCTTTCTTTGAGGTTGCCATATATACCTGATATCCACTGGCACCGGCTACCTTCTTCCAGCTTATCTTACATGCCTTTGATTTCGCTGTCGTCTTTACTGATTTTACCTTTGATGGCTTCGTTACAAATGCCTTACTCTTCTCTTTGCCCTTTATCTTAGAGTTTCCTGACTTCTTATAAGCATATACACTGTATGTATATTTAGTCCCTGCTTTCAGCTTCTTCGCGTTGTAGGAAAATGTATTCTTACCTACAGTCTTTACAAGCTTCTTCTTGCCGGAGCCCTGCTTCTGATAGATCATATATCCATCTGCATCAGATACCTTCTTCCATGTGATCTTTGCAGAAGTTGTCTTGATCTTGCTTACTGTAATCTTTTTCGTTACACCAGGCTTCTTCACATTCGGTGTGGTCTTTGCCTTAATCGCAAATGTCTTTGACGCACTTCCTGTATAATTGCCTTTTCCGGTTATCACAACCTTCGCTGTACCAACATTTGTTATTGTTGGAATATGCTGCCGTGTAATCTGTATTCAGCTTCAGCACCTTACCCTTTAATGTAACAGTAACTGCAGGTGTTAACGCTTTTCCGGTGTAAGTCTGATCTGCCACCGTTATAACTGCCGCAGACAGATCTGTCTTTGTAACCGGTGTCGTCTGTTTTACAATTGCAAAATACTGTGTCAATGTACCGGTGTAATTTCCATTTCCTGTAATCTGTATCACAGCCTTGGTTGTCGGCTCTATATTAGACTGATACGATACCGTATAGTCTGCAGATGCACCGGCGCTCAGCACTGCATTTCTTACTGTATCCTTGACAATAACGGAAGGTGTGACAGCCTTTCCTGTATAGGATACGCTCTTTTGTATAGGACACTTTTACATTTCTCTATCTGTTTTGGAAGGATCGTAAAGGTTCCATATCCTGTATTTTTAAAGGAATCCGAAAGACCATTTACCGTGATCCTTGCAGTTCCGGCATTGATATTTTCAGAATAGAGCACACTGTATTCGGATGGATCGATCACTCTACCGGATACCTTTACTGTAACAGCCGGCTTCTGTTCCCTGCCGTTATAAGTCTGGTTCTCGGCCGTTATCTCTGCCTCCTTGAGATTGATCTCCTGTTTCTGGATTGAGAAATACCGGTCTATTGTTCCTGTATAATTTTCTTTTTCCTGTGATCCGGATCCGTGCAGATGTTGTCACTTCTGTATTGTTCTGATAGCTGACATCATAATCCACATTTTTCTTCAGCTCAACTGCTCCATCCATTACCTTTACTTCCGGACAAACCTGCTTTCCTGTATATGCCATCAGATTTGCGTAAGTCACAGAAGTGTCTTTCAGAGGCTTCGCCTGGATCGTAAATTTTTCAGTTATCGTTCCCTTATAATTGCCTTTGCCTATAACTGTAATCGTTGCAGTTCCGACATTGATATTGTTGGAATATGTCACATCATAGTTTGCAGCCGCCAGTGATCTTCCACTTATCAGAACAGTGCATCCCGGTTTCAGTTCTCCTCCTGTATAGGTATATGGAGAACCTGTAACCATGATAAAACCGCCATTATTTATATCAAAAGGCTGAATGGTAAAGGTCTTTTCAACTGTTCCATCATAATTGCCAAGACCTGTAATCTTTGCTTTTGCAGTTCCGGCATTGATGTTATTTGTAAATGCAGCTGCATAATCCTTGCCCTTTTTGTAAGCGTTTTGCCGTTAAAGGTTACTGTAATATCCGGACTTAACGCTGATCCTGTATAAGTCACTGTACCCACATTCATTACCAGTGAATCATTCAGCGATTTCCGCGTGATCGCAAAAGTTCCAGTTGTGGTTCCCTTATAATTACTGCCGGTTCCGGTCACAGTAACGGTTGCCGTTCCGACATTGGTATTGCCGGAATATGAAACACTGAATTCTGACAGATTTGTGATCCGCTTTCCACCTGTGGTTGTAAGGCTTACAACTGCCGGTGTAAATGCCGCACCTGTATATTCATATGACCGCTGTACAAGTACTACTTCTGCACCTGTAATATCTGCTGCCACGATCTTAAATGTCAGGGTTCTTGTACCTATATATGCTCCGATGCCCTGGATCGTAATGGTTGCAGTGGAACCGACCGTCTTATTGTTGGTTACTGTTACAGTATAACTCTCACCTTCTACCAGAGTAACTCCATCCCGTGTGATCCTGAGCTTTGGAATAATGGCTTCGCCTCCCTGATACTCCTGATCTCCGATCGATGCTATACTGATCGAACTGTCATTGATGTTTGTTACAATCTTTGTGATCTTAAATGTACAGGCCTGTGTACCGCTGAAATTTCCATTTCCTGTGATCCGGATCGATGCACTGTCTGTTTCATTTTATATTATTGCTATAGGAAACAGTGTAATCCGTTCCTGCCTTCAGTTCATAGGAACCATAGGTCAGTTTTACAGAAGGCTTTTACCTCGGATCCGGTATATACCATCTCTTTGCTGTATTCTGCCTTACAGCTTGAAATAGCTCTGGCTGCGATCGTGAAGGTCGTCTTTGAACTTCCGCTATAGTTACCTTTTCCGGTTGCTGTAATCGTTCCTGTACCGGCATTGATATTATTTTTATATGATAATTCATAATCTGTATTGGCAGCCAGCGTCGTAGTTCCAATCTTTACGGTTGCTGTCGGCTTCTGTTCACTTCCTGTAAATGTACATGCTGTAATATTACTGAAAACCGCTCCGTTGATCGATTTCTTTGTAACAGTAAATGTTCCCACTGCATTTCCTGTAAAGTTTGCATTTTTTCCTTTTATAGTTACCGTTGCCGTTCCACAGTTTGTATTATTCGAATAACTTACAGTGAAATTCGTCATACTGGTGTAGGTCTTTCCGGATACAGTTGTAAAGGATGTAACACCCGGAGTCTGTGGCATGCCTGTATATTCATAACTATCTGCTTCCAAAACAACCTTTGCATTTGTCAGATCAAGTGCAACAACATTAAAGGTTGCTGTTCTTGTTCCTGTATAATCATTGATTCCCGTAATGGTTACTATTGCTGTAGATCCTGCAGTATAGTTATTGGTATAAGTAACCGTATAATCTGTATTCAGAGTAAGGATCGTACCACCATTTCTGACTGTAACAGCAGGTCGGAGTCCCTGTCCTGCATTGTATTCCTGGTCTGCGATCGCATCGACTGTAATCGTTGAAGCATTGACGTCCGTACGATCTCTGGTGATCTTATATGTCAGTACTTTTCTTCCTGTAAAATTACCTTTTCCTGTCACTGTAGCAGTCGCTGCCGTTGTCTCATTTATATTATTGGAATAAGCAACGGTATAATCCGTACCCCCTCTATTAAGAGCTTCTGACCATATGTGATACGGATATTCGGAGTTACGGCACTTCCTGTCCATTTTACGCTCTCATCATAACTGAGCGAGCAATCTGCCAGCGCTCTTGCACTGATCTTGAAATTTACAGATTTCGTTCCACTGTATCCGTTCTTTCCGGTGATCGTAACCGTACCTGTACCACAGTTGACATTTGCGCCATATGAAACGGTGTAATCGCTGTCCTTCGTCAGTGTTTTGCCATCATAGGTCACTGTAACCTCCGGTTTGATCTGTGCTCCGGTATAGGTCTGATCTGCAATTGTACTGCACACTGCCCCTGACAGATCCGGCAGGGAAGAAACGATCGTAAAATATACAGTTTTGGAACCTGTATAGTTTCCCTTAAACGTAACAATTACCTTTGCCAGATTGCCGGCTGCTACATTATCTTTATAAGATACCGTATAATCCGTTCCTTCGGTCAGTGTATATCCATCTGAAGTGACCGACGTTACTGTCGGTCTGATCTCTGCACCGGTCTGATCAAAGGATGTCTGATTCAATGTTACCTTTGCTATATTCGTCACATCCAAAGGATTGACGGTCAATGTACCGGTAACGGTTCCTGTACAATTGCCTTTTCCTGTCGCACTGATTGAAACCGTACCGGCTGTCTTTGCTACATAGCTTGCAACTGTATAATCGGTTTTATTCGTCAATGTTGTTCCCAGTTTGCTGTCATAAACACTGATCTTTGGTGAAAATACTTCTGCTCCATATTTATATGTTGCAGGCTCTGCCGTCAAAGTCGCCTTTGAAATATCTCTTGGATTGATTTTAAAAGTGAGGGACTTTGTATTTGTATATTTGCCGCATCCACTGATCAGAACCGTTCCATTTCCTGCATTTGTATTTGCGGAATAGGATACCGTATAATCCGTTCCCTGCTTTAATGTCGTGCTTCCATCCTTTACCGTGACAGCCGGTGTCTGTGCCTGTCCATTATATGTACATGAAGCTACATTCACGGTCGTCTGTGAAATATCCTTTAAAGCTGCACTTCCGCTGCTGATCGTATAGTTCAGGGATATGCTTCCGGTATAACAATCCTTACCTGTGATCGTTACGGTTGCGGTTCCCGGATTTATATTGCTGCTGTAAGAAAGTGTATAATCCACGCCTTCTTCCAGATACTGATAATCATTATTCTCATCCAGCCAGGAGTTCACATCAGCGATCGTAACCGACGGCTTCTTTTCCTTTCCATCATAGCTGTAATTGGAGTTGCTCAATGTGATGATCTGGTCCTGGATATTGGCAGCCTTCAGATACCAGGTATAGGTTTTGGAACCACTGAAATTATTCATTCCCTTAATCGCTGTTGTTCCCTTAGAACCAATCTCCAGATAATTCTCTGAAAGAGTAACATTCTCATAATAATCTTTCTCCGCTACCAGAACCTTTCCATTCCAGGTAACCGATTGGACTGTCGGAGAATTTGCCAGATTTTTTACATATGGAACATAATACTTGCCGGATACAATTGTCATATCGGATGCAAATTTGACCGTTGCTTTATTGATCGGTGTGACACGAATCTTAAATTTTGCCGTATTGCTTCCTGTATAACCCTTTTCCGGTTTACCGGTTATCGTTGCCACGGCAAGCTCGGTTGCAGTTGACACGTTCACGTTATTTGTGTATACCACATCATAACAGTCCGACGGTACTTCCTCCCCATCTACCTTTACCGTAACCGGTGCTTCGATCGCCTCTCCGGTATAATAATTACCAAGGCCGGTTTCCGTCGTTGCTACAACAGTAACCTTATGTGCTCCATCCTTTCCGGACAGATCGATCAGATCCGCTGCCTTCACCCAACCTGCAAATGGAATTCCTGCCCCGCCATACGGCATGATCATCGTGATGACCATGACAACGGTAAGGAACCATGCTGCCACTCTTTTTCCATGTTCTCTCATGCTTCTAAAATGCCCTCCTTGCTGTTATGCCCGCTGTATTATACACTTTATACAAGATGCCTCTACATTTGTACTGCCCCTCTGTGCATATTTTTCATTTCATCCTGTCTCCTATGATATTACATAAAAAAATACCCCAAATGCAGTTCCGTGCGAACAAAATTTAAGTGAATTTTACCATTTTTTGCATGCCGCTTCAATCCGCATTTGGGGTATTTTTTATTTTTATTTTATAATATGTCAAACTAACTGGTTGGAATATAGAAGATATCCAGCATCTCTTCTACCAGACTTCCCGTATCCACCTGATACTCATCAAAATGAGCAGGGCGTTCATACGTTCCCGGAAGCTCCTGTATATCCTTCTCTGCAACTGCTATATCCATTCCACGCATTCTGCTGAACAGATACAGGCAGGCATCTCTGTCCAGATTCGTCTGTAGATATGGACTTGCTGCCTCGTATACCTTCTTTATGATTCCCTTATCATCGGAATAGCACTGTTCAAACCGCTCCAGCCAGCCTGCCAGATACTGACTCTGACGTTCCATCCGCCTGCCATGTTCACCGACTGCATCCGTTACCGTATCCATCTTTTCCAGATACCGGTATGCGTCATTGCCCTGTAAGGTGACTACGTCCTTCTCAAAGACATTCTCACTGATCGTATCTTCTGGCTGTCAATGTTACCCCCGCTCAGGACGTCATTGATATCTGCCATTGCATCCATGTCAAAGGCCACATAACCGTTAATCGGAAGATTATACATCAGTCCGGATACCGCATGTGTAAAATTCTCACAACAGACGATCTCTCCATCCCCATAACCATACGCCAGTCCGATCTGCATCCGATCTGTAAGTGCTGTTTTTCCTTCTATGGTTTTAATATCCACATCTGTCATACTGTCACGATTTATATTAATAACGTGAAGCTTATCATTTCGAAGATCAAATACCACCAGAAAGCACAGATCGATCCTTCCACCATACCGGACATATTCAGAGCCATTTGCATCCGAATAGGTCAGGGCATCATCTCTGTCTCTGAGATCTGCTTCCGTCGTAGCTTCTGTATCCTCTGAGGTTTTCTTTGACTTCTTTGACTTTTTGGGCTTTGTTTTCTCCGTTGCCGCCTCTGTTGTCTTCGGTTCTTCGTTCTTTTCCGATTCCTTCGGCACATATTCGGAATTATCAACACCAAATACCAGAATCGATACGGTATCTGTATTATAAACGTAGTTCTTTCCTTTTATATGTGATAGCCGTTGAAGAAGATCCGTCTGTATGAAAACTCACCTTTTCTCCCTGCGCATTTTCTGCCAGCCGGTTCTTTCCATTCATATACATTCTGGCAAATATACCGGCAGGGATCGGTCACAACCAGTACAACAACAAGCAGGATCACACAGACCTTTTTCCTGAGACTCCATGGATCTTTCAGCTTTTTGAGTGCATATACCGGTCTGGATTCCAGTTCCGGATCCAGCTTCTTCTTTCCCGTTTCGCTTTCTCTGCCTTCTTCTGAAAAAATTCTTTTCTGATATCCTCTGTCTGGATACCTTCGGCAGCGATCTCTTCCTGTGTTTCCTGCACGATCTCTTTTATAAGCTGATCGACTGCTTCCTCACCAGTCTGCGGAACCGGGCAGCAACCGGTTCTTTCCGTCCGGCTGACCGGACGGCTGTTTTCGGTTTCCTGTTTTACTTCTGTCTTTTTTCCTTCTGACTCTTTTTCTTCTGACCGTCCATCCTGCAATGCTTCTGCAAGCCGAATCGCTTCTAACAGCTTCTCGTCAAATAAATCTTCCATATAACAACCTTATGCATACAGTGGATACTTCTCTACAATACTCTTAACAAGTGCTTCTGCTTTTGCCTTGTCATCATCAATCACTGCTGCCTTGATCGCCTCAGCAATTGTCTCCATATCAGCTTCATTTGCACCTCTTGTTGTAACCGCCGGTGTTCCGATACGGATACCGCTTGTTACAAACGGAGATTTTGGATCATTTGGTACTGTGTTCTTATTTACAGTGATATGAACCTCATCTAAAAGCTTCTCTACTTCCTTACCGGTACGGTCCAGATTCTGAAGATCCACCAGCATAAGGTTGTTATCTGTACCACCTGATACGATATTGAAGCCTCTTGCCATTAATGCAGATGCAAGTGCTGCTGCATTCTTTACAACCTGTGCCTGATACTCCTTATATTCCGGCTGTAATGCTTCCTTTAAACATACTGCCTTACCTGCGATGACATGCATCAGAGGTCCGCCCTGGATACCAGGGAATACTGCCTTATTGAAGTTGAACTTCTCATTGATCTCGTTGCTGCACATGATCATACCACCTCTAGGTCCACGAAGTGTCTTATGAGTAGTGGTTGTTGTAACATGTGCATACGGAATCGGGCTCATATGAAGGCCTGCTGCTACAAGACCTGCGATATGTGCCATATCTACCATCAGATATGCACCAACCTCATCTGCAATCTCACGGAATTTCTTGAAATCGATTGCTCTTGCATATGCAGACGCACCCGCTACGATCAACTTTGGCTTGCATTCCTTTGCGATCTCAAGAACCTTGTCATAATCTATAAAGCCATCATCATTTACACCATAAGGTACACAGTGAAAATATTTACCAGACATATTTACAGGTGATCCATGTGTCAGATGTCCGCCATGATCCAGATTCATTCCCATAAACGTATCGCCAGGATTTAAAATAGCAAAAAAAATACTGCCATATTGGCCTGTGCTCCGGAATGTGGCTGAACATTTACATATTCACATCCAAATAATTCTTTTGCACGCTCTCTGGCAAGATCTTCCACTACGTCTACATACTGGCATCCGCCATAATATCTCTTTCCAGGATAACCTTCTGCGTATTTGTTAGTCAGATGGCTTCCCATGGCTGCCATAACTGCCTTTGATACGATATTCTCTGATGCGATCAGCTCCAGATTGTTATTCTGTCTGTTCAATTCATCCGTCATTGCTGCCGCAACTTCAGGATCTACTTTTGTAATTTCATCAAATCCAAACATTTTCTTACCTCCTGGTATGTAATAATATATAACGCATTAATAGAAACAGTATACCATGTCCTCCCTTTCCATACAAGCCAACAAGTAATAGAAATAGGATAGAAATAAAATTGATGGGAATAAGATCAGATCTTATTTTTCAGAAATGGAAATATTTTCACTTCGCCCCTTGACAAATAAATTTCTCTATACTAATATTGATGAGTATGTTTACATTGAATTGTCCGTGTCCGGTTTTAATGTAAAAACCTTATTATAATCTATAATTCAAATGGAGGTAGAGAATTTTGGCTAACATCAAATCTGCAAAGAAAAGAATTGAAGTAATTGACAAGAAGACTTTAAGAAACAAGATGATCAAGTCTAAGGTTAAGACAGTTATCAAAAAGGTAGAAGCTGCTATCGCTGCTGGTGACAAAGAAGCTGCTCAGGCAAATCTTCTGGTTGCTATCTCAGAGATTAACAAGGCTGCTTCAAAGGGCGTTTACCACAAGAACAATGCTTCTCGTAAAGTATCACGTCTTACAGCCGCTGTCAACAAGATGGCTTAATCTGACTCATATATATTTTTATAATTGATTACATATGTAAGGCTGCACATATATAATCAAAACCGTCAAAAAAACAGAACCCATTGAGGTTCTGTTTTTTTGTGTAATAATTCCGGCATCCAAATCGCAATACCTACGGTATGTTTTGACTCACTGCATTCCTGCGCGTCACATACCAGCTACCGACTCAATGATATTAACAACACTTCCACCGCCACTACATCCGATGCCTGACTGGTCTTTAATTTGTAATCGGTATCCTGACAGGCTTCCATGATCTTCTTCAGCTCCTGTTCCGAATAATTCTGGCACTGTTCCGCATATTTCTTCACCGACCATGACGGAATACCTAGCACCGATGCCGTATCTGCATAATTTTTATTCTCGGCAAGACACATCTTTGTTTTTAATAACAGATCATACTGTCTGGCGATCAAAAACAGAATTCGCATCGCAGGCTCCCTGTTTTCAAGCAGCTCATGATACAGGTGAAGTGCACGATCCTGCTGCTTTCTGGATATGGCATCGATCATCTCAAATATATGTCCCTCCGAATTGCCAACGCAGAGAGCTTCCACATCGGATACAGTTACATCCTCCCTGTCTACCGTATAGCTTATCAGCTTATCAATCTCATTCTTGATCGAATTCATATCTGATCCGGTATGCTCGATCAGGGAACGGATCGCATCATCGGTTATCCGTTTTCCTTCTCCCTTGAACATTCCCTTAACCCATACAGCAAGCGTCTTCTCATTTGGCGTTTCAAAGCACAGGGCTTCTCCCAGTTTATCAACGGTCTTATATAATTTATTTCTCTTATCAACTTCTGACTCAACAAACAGGATCAGCGAAGTATCCGGCAGCTCTTTGATCCGCTCCGCAAATTCCTCACAGCTCTTTTTAAACAATCCGGTTCCTTCTGCCAGCACCACACGCCGGTCAGCGAAGAATGGCATTGTCTCACAGAAGCCTATGATCTCCATCGGGTCGATCTTCTCTCCTGCAAACTTTGCAAAGTTCATATTGTCCTCACGGTCTGTTACCGCCGAAAGCAATTTGTCTCTGTACTGGTTCACAAGATATGTTTCATCTCCGTATAACAGATATACCGGAGCATAGCTTTCATTCTTTATATGCTCGTTGATAACCGCCATTGCATCCTTACCGCTCTGTTTTTTTCCTGCTGCCATAGCTATGTCTCCTTTCTTTCCTGTTCCAGTCCATTATGCCAAATACCGATTTGATTTTCAACACCTGTCTATGATATTCTTCCGTAATACAGATGGTCACGCCATGTTCCAAATGCTTTTGTTACCAGTCCCAGTGCAAAGCCTACCAGAATCGCTGCCATGACTGTTCCGATTCCCACACTGCCAACACTATGTATTGCGATCAAACATGTAACTAACGATATGATAACCATGCTGCAGTCAAATCCGATCTTAACCTTTGGAAATGCAATACCGGTGATCGCTGATACTGCCTGCATCGCTCCCTCTCCTGCAAGCGGCATAATATTTGCCGGCAGATAGAAGAAGATTCCGACAGCGATCAGAACAACACTGATCAGCATCATTCCCAGTCGTATCAACATATTATCGGTAGATGGCAGCAACGCCACAAGTGAATTACATAAAGTTGTAAATTTTCCAAATATAATTCCAACTACAATCTGACACAGATTGATCCATTTAAAATTTTTCCGTAATAACAGGATCTGCAGCAAAACCAGCACAACATGAAACAGGATAGTTGCGTTTCCCATCTCCATACCAAATACACAGGTAATCGTATATGGGATCGAGCTTACCGGCGATACCCCAAGGTTTGATTTTACCGATACGGCTATTCCTGCCGTCATGATAAATAAGCCTCCCAGATATGCCACCAGCCGGATTCCCAATCGATCTTTCCACTTCATTTTCTCTCACCTTTCTCTTTCTGACTTTAAACCACAAAAAAATCTGGTATCATACATCTACCAGACTTTTATCTACTGATCTATTGTAAGAAATGGCACTAGCGAAGTCAAAGCGGCTTTGCGTATAGTTTGTGAGATATTACCAAATCCAGGCCGAAATTCAGACCGTGATCTCAATCTGATTATCCTCGATACCTAGAACACAGCTCTCATAATATCCATCACCTGTCACCCGTGGTCCGCTGACAACTTTATATCCGTCCTCTTCCAGTCTTTTCGTCAATGCATCGACTTTCTCTCTGCTTCCAACTGAAAAAGCGAGATGAATATACCCTGTTCGTGCCAGCTCTTTTCTCACATTGGATACCCGTGGTTTCTGCATGATCTCCAGTCTTGCTCCATCCTCAAAGCTTAAAAAATACGACTGAAGCTCCGTTTTCGGATTATAATACTGTTCTCCCGCAGCAGCATCAAAATACTTTATAAAAAATTCTTTTTTTGTCTTTTCCAGATCCTCTACATACATTGCAACATGTTCGATCCGCATCTCTGATATCCTCCTGTTTTCTATGTACTTAAAAAAAAAATAACCTAAATATAAAATTTATCCAATCCGGATTATCCGGGTTGTCAATTCAACTCTTTTCTGTTATAGTAGCAAAGGTTTTTGAGAATATCAAATACCAAAATCTAAAATTCGATTTTCAAATGGAGGTGAATTTTCATGGATAGCTGCGATCGTATTGGACGAAGTAAAAATATGCGATGTTAGGATAAGGAAGCATAAATGGATGTGGCTGTCTATGAAGCTCCGATAACCCCATCTTATATTGTTGTGTGCCTTTTCATACATCGCATCAGACGATCCTGACCATCCGGTCTTCACACTGAGACGATGTATTTTTTATGCCTGAAAACAGGCAGGAAGGAGGTCACAATGACAAAAATCACAGTATTTAAAAAAGATTATGTAACAGAACTCGTAAAAATCATTCGTAATGCAAAGAACGCACAGGTATTGCAGAAGCATTTGGCAAACTATCACGACAAAGATGTCGCAGAAGCAATCACACGGCTAAACGAAACAGAACGAATCCGCCTGTACACTATGATCGGCACCCCACGGCTTGCAGAAATTTTCTCCTATCTGGATGATGCCAAGCCATATCTGGATGAACTGTCACTCGATAAAGCCGCAAGAGTCATATCTGATATGGATGCAGATGATGCTCTGGATATTCTGGATGAATTCTCTGACGAACAACAGCAGGAAATGGTTGCCCGGCTGGACGACGACTCCCGGAGAGATGTAAAGAAACTGCTTTCTTATGAGGATGACGAGATCGGAAGCTGTATGACGAACAATTATATCTGTATTCCTGACACGCTGTCTATCCGTGAAGCTATGAGCGCACTGGTTCGGCAGGCAGGAGAACATGATAATATCTCGACGATCTATACCACCGACCGGGCTGGTCAGTTTTCCGGTGCTATCGATCTGAAAGATCTGATCATCGCACGGGAAAATGACCATTTGTCAAATATTATCAGCCGCTCCTATCCATCTGTCTATGAGCATGTGAAGATTGCTGACTGTATCGAAGATCTTACCGATTATGAAGAAGATTCCATCCCTGTTTTATCCGAAAATGGAACCATCGCCGGTATCCTGACTGCAAATGACATCGTAGAACTGGTTGATAATGCCATGGGTGATGACTATGCCAAGCTCGCCGGTCTTACATCTGAAGAAGATCTGAACGAGCCTACCTTTACCAGCATGCAAAAAACGTCTGCCATGGCTCATCATCCTTCTGTTCCTTGGCATGGCGGTATCCTCTGTGGTCGGAATGTTTGAATCCGTTGTTGCGGTACTTCCGATCGTGATCTGCTTCCAGTCTCTTGTCCTTGATATGGCTGGAAATGTCGGCACACAGTCCCTCGCTGTTACGATCCGTGTACTTATGGACGAAGACCTGAGTACTAAAAAGAAGCTTCCCCTTCTTATCAAAGAAATGAAGATCGGCTTCTTAAATGGTGCAAGCCTTGGAATCATGGCACTCCTGTTTTTAGGAATCTATATCCACTATTTTAAGAAATATATATGGGCATCTGCATTCCTGATCTCTGGCTGTGTCGGCATCTCGCTGATCGTTGCAATGGTGATCTCAAGCTTTGTCGGAACTATCATTCCTATGTTCTTCCACAAGATCCATATTGATCCTGCGGTTGCTTCCGGTCCACTCATTACAACGGTCAATGATCTGGTTGCCGTGATCACCTACTACGGACTGGCAATGGTATTTTTGATCAATATTTTTCATATTTAGGTTTTGAATCTTCATCGTTCCGGCAAAAGACAGGTTGTTTTCTATAACAGAAATCACTTCTCTTTTTGCCAGGACTTTTTTACATCGTGTTTCTGTTTTCTTTTACCGGAACTTTTTTACATCATGTTTCTATTTCCTTTTGCCAGAACTTTTTTACACCAGGTTTTTGTTCCACATTTTGGACATTTCAAATATCTTGTTGAAATCATATGCATTCCCATTGTATATGCACCAAAGGTCGGAACAAACAGCTCATTGCAATGACGGCATTTGTAATAACCGATGGTGCGCTCACCTTCCATCGCAACCATAAGTCCACAACCAAATATAACACATGCGATCACTATCAGTAATATCTTAACCGGTACTGCGATCACCTCTGTATACACTGCAACAACCATGATCAATGTAATAAATGATATCGTTGCAATTAAACCCGTTATAATTGTAGGAATTAATTTCTTCTTGTTTTCTTCTCTTTCTTTAATCATATTCACCATATTTTCCTCCGCTTTCTTTTGATATTCTTCCTCAGACACTCTTGCACCGGACAACAGTTCATTTACCGTAATGTCCAGTTCCTTACATAAAGGTAATAACAGAGACACTTCCGGGAATCCCTTTCCACATTCCCATTTGGAAACTGTTTTATCACTGATATTCAGTTTTTCTGCAAGCTGCTTCTGTGTACAACCTTTTCTTTTTTTCTTTCTGCTGCAATAAACCTGCCTATACTGATCTGATCCATATCTGCCTCCTTTCTGACCAGATTATTACATACCTGCATCCGGCATCATACCCATAAAGCGTAGAAAATGGTGAATTTCTGCGAATTCTACGCACTGTAGAGTATAGTTTGCCGTTTCTTTATACTAATTATATCATGTGCTTCGCACATTCTATGCATTCCGCAAAATCAGCATCCTTGCGAGCAAATAATTTTGCGTTCATTATATCAAATGTGTCATTTATCCGAAATAATATTCTGCCACTTGCTCTATTCTTTCCATTCCGATAGGACAAGCACTGGTTTCATATGTCATAATTAAATTAATAGATGGTATTATTCCATTATCACAATATGTTTTTATTTTCCTACAGGCATGACTCGCATATTCTGGATTGTCCATCATACCGAAATGTTCCCAATAATAATACTCTCCTGTTTTTGGATGTCGAATCGTAAAATCCGGATACATTACTATCCCATCCAGCACCAACTGATTTTCATATCGAAATGGTATTCTTTCCCGAAATAAAACATTATCGATCATTGCTTCTGATTTAGAACGAAGATACTTACCCTGCGTCCCTTTTATATTCAAATTCTCCGGATATTTTTATTTGTTTCATATTCTTCTGTCATCCATGCTTCTAAATTTTCTGAATGCGGTCCAAATGCCTTTCCCAGCAATTCAATGTAACCATCATTTTCCAATAACATATCAGATGCATTATTTTCCTTTTGCACTTTTCTTATATACGCATTGCATGTTTCAAGCTCGCACATTAAATCCTGTTTTCTTAACATATAATACTTTTTTCATAGCAAGTTTTTCAGCCAAGAGTCTCTCTTTCTTTGGCAGATATATTGGCTTTCCTGCACTCTTCAAATACCACTTATATCCTTTTCCATTTTTGGCACATATTAATTCTTCTTTCGGAAATGTTTTCTCTAATATCTCTATCTTCTGTATTTCTTTTTTCAATTTGACGATTCTCTTTATTATTATATCTTTAATCATACGCATTCTCCTCGTTTCTTTTTATGTTCTTTTTCTGCAATATTTTTATTGGTATAATTTCCATTTTTATTTGTTAATACCCCCTGAAAACACTTCTCCCATGGTATCAGGCTATTTCCCCACTTTGCATACCCTTCTGCTCATCCTGTTTGTGGTATATTGTCTAATTTTCTTTATCCATACCCTTGTTCAATCCGCTGTAGCGGGTATTATATTAGCTTGCTTTCTTCCATACCCTCGCCAATCTATTGTAGCGGGTATTATATTAGCTTGCTTTCTTCCATACCCCTTGCACCGCCATTAGCCTTGGTATAACAGTCCATTTTCTTGAATAATACCCAAAATTCTTCTTTCATCGATGGTATTATCCAAATCTTTTCTCTCATATACCCATTATTTCATTTGGGGCTTGGTATCAATCCTTAATTTTATCCTCCGTACCCTGAAATCTTCATGAACCGTTCCAGATGTGCGTTTGGTATCAATGCTTAATTTTATCCTCCGTACCCATGAAGCATAATTTTTCCCCTGCCCGTATCTGCAAAATTACAGCGCCGCTGCTGTCGGTGCGGTAAACCTCCGCACCAGCAGCCTGAAGTCTTGTCAATGTTTCTTCATGCGGATGTCCATACCGGTTCTTTTTCCCACAACTGATCACCGCATACTGTGGCTTTATGTATTGAAGAAACGCCTCCGAGGTTGCATATCTGGATCCATGATGTCCTACCTTTAAAATATCAACTGCGTCCAGTCTGCCAGTCTCTGCCATCTGCTGTTCTGCTATTTCCCCTGCATCGCCTGTAAACAGAAGATGAAAGGAATCGATACTTGCCTGCAGCACAAGAGAGGCTTCATTTGCATCTGCGTGAACATCCGATTCTCTCGGATATATACACGAGATCCGGAATGTCCCGGAAGCTCCTGTCTCCGGTTCAAAAAGTATGTCACCAGCATCCATATATATAACCTCCGTTCCATGTTGTGCTGCCAGCTCGATCAGTTCCTGCAGTCCTTCTCGGTCACCATACTTCGCCACAACAAGGTTTCGGATCCGGATTCCGGTATGCTCAAGTTCATATAGATCCAGAAGTCCGGATATATGATCCTGATCCCCATGTGTTACAAAGACATAATCCAGATCCACCATCCCGTAATACCGGAGAGCCGGAAGCAGAACATATTCTCCCACCTTTTCATTATCCGAAGATCCGCCATCGATCATAATATTGGTTCCCTGTTCCGTCCGGATCAGTATGCCATCCCCCTGCCCGACATCCAGAAAGGTAACCGTAAACGGACGATCCAGAGTACATCCTGCATACATACCAAACGCCAGCATGACAAGCATCCCTGCTACCCCATACCGGATTTTCCTGTGTTTCCATTCTTTTATCGTTTGTTGATTACAATCTTTCCATGCTGTCTGCTTTCTACGAATCCGGCATTTTATTTTTCTTACTGTCTTCTGACTCTGTGTGCTGTCAGAGCTGGAATCTCTATCTGTTCTCACCTCGACCATAAAATACAGGCCTAGTAGCAATGCAATATAATAAACTACGACCAGTTTCACCGGAATATGCCCGATATTGATATAGGCTCCTGGAAGTCGTTCCATTCCCTGACATAACATTTCATATAACCACAAAATCCCCTTCACCGGAATCGTAAGCCATCCAGCCGCCTGAAGTGAAATACAGCCACAGATAACGGTACCGATTCCTCCTGTCAGAACAATCGATACACACGGAACAACGATCAGATTTAATAAAATACCATACAATGGAAACTGGTAATAATAGTAGACGATCACCGGCAAGGTCGCCAGAAAGGTTGCCATGCTGACAGTAAGCGACTGCCGGATTTTCTCCCCTGCGCCAAATATGTGTTGTAACACCGTCCCTGCACCAAGCTTATTGATTAGGTCGGCACTTCCCTTTTGCTAAATACCCGTTGTAACACCGGCACGATCACAGCTATCCCGGTTATCGCTGCAAATGAAAGCTGAAATCCGGCATCTAATACAACATAAGGATTTATCACCGACATCCATACCCCGGCAACTCCTGTTGAGGTCAGAAGATCCACCGAACGCCCAATGGCTTTCCCAAATAACAGGAGCCCCATCATAATGATCGCACGCATCGTTGATCCTGCAAGTCCGGTCATCTGTCCATACAGAATAACCAGAATACTGCATCCAATTCCCGCACTCCAGTAGGAAACTCCCCATTTTCGCATACGCCGATACAAGGTCATACCAATGATCGCAATATGTAATGCCGATATTGCAAGAATATGTGCAATACCATTCAACTGATACATCCGTTTCACATCACCGTCCATCCCCTGCCGTTCACCCAGAAGCATCGCCCGGATCACAGATGCATCCTCCTCGCCGTATAAGTTACCAATTACATCTGACATCCGTTTTCGGAGCTTCCGAAGCCCCGCCCGTATATGCGAGTACTGTTTTCCTGTTTTCTGCAGCTCTGCATCTGAAAGTATAAGAAAGATCCCCTGGCTCCTGTAGTATCGATATGCATCAAAGGCTCCCGGATTTCCCGCATGCTCCGGCTGTTCAAATCTGCCGGCAAATACTGCCTCCTGTCCCGGATACAAGGTTATACCTTTCTCCACATACACAAGCAGCTTCATATTTTCATGAAACCCAGTCCATTCTTCACCGGACATTCCTCTTGCATCCACGATCTTAATAAAGACCTGCTGCCTGTTTTCCGTTTCCTTTATCTCGTATATCGTTCCGGAAATTGTTCCGGAACAACCGTTCAGCCGGGAAGCATATTGTTCCTGCTCATGCAATATGTTGATATTTATATACCCCATTCCGGCAAACAGCACATATATGAGAATTCCGACAGTTACTCTTACTGTTCGTTTTACATCCACACTCCGCTTTGTCTGTCTTCGCCTGTCCGACATCCGTATTTTTTCATCCCGGCCGGACTCTTCTTTCTGTTTTTGCTGTTTTTGCCTTTTTCCCTGTTTTTGCCTTTTTTCTCTCCGTAAACAGAAAAAAGGCTGCAACTATCATTGCAGCCAAAGTAAACCACCTGCTGCCAGCAATCGCCTCCGCCTCTCCAAGCATAAATGCACATGCGGCCCAAAATAGTGGTCTTTTTATTTTCTTTTCCTCCGCTATCTGTCAGTACCTGTCTAATTACACATTGAATAATTCGCTGTGTATGTCTCTGAGAAATCCAAATTCTCTCCATATACTAGATCCTGACTGCCTTCTACCTCAAATACAACACCATCCACATCTGACAGCTCTGTCAGAGAATCAACCAGCGAATAAATGATCACTTTGTCATCATAATCACCGACATGATCCAAAAAGGTCTTGCTGAAATTAACATAACACACCCGATCCAACACATAGATATCAAGAATATCTACATCTTTATCGATCGGACTCTTCCATTCCTGGGGATTCCGAAGTGCTTCCATGATCTGTTCCTCCGGTGCTTTGTAAGACAACGCATCAATCTCCGTCGTCTGCTTATCCAGCCGTTTTCCGGTATTATCCGGCGTATAGATCGTCACAGAATAAGAAGCCTCCATAAAATTATCACCGATCGTTGAAAATGATTCCGCATTGTAAACACTTGTATCTACCTTCTTCTCTCCAATCAGATCCGACAATTCAAATGAAACCCCTGAAATACCATTTACCTGACACAGGGTTTTTGTAAATGCCATTTTACACAACAGGATCTGATAATTCTCTGCGGTATCATAATCCAGATTGAACATGATCGTTACCAGTCCTTTTCCATCATAAGAATATCGCTGATAGGTCATTCCATCTGCAACCGGAATCTTATAAAGCTGCTCGTCTTCTGTTGATATCAACAGATTCATCAGCTTATCTATCACATTTTCCGTTGATTCCAACTGATCGATCTTCGTATCATAGACAGAAAACTCTGTCCATTTCTGATTCATATAATATACGGAATATGTCTGCATCCCGGCATCCGTACCGGTATCTGTTCTCTGACTCTCCGCATGTCCACTTTTCCCACATCCGGTCATAAACAGCAGCGCCACAACTAACAGCATCCCGCTTATAATATGCATGATCCGTTTCTCCATCTTCTGCTCCTTTATTTCACATAGTTCATCGGAACACGTACTGTAAATGTGGTTCCCTTTCCAGGCTCACTGTACACATTTATAATACCCTTATGCATAACGATAATATTCTTTGAGATTGCAAGTCCAAGACCGGTCCCTCCGGTATCCCTGCTTCTCGCCTTATCTACTCTGTAGAAACGTTCGAATATATGCTCTACACAATCCTCCGGAATACCAACACCGGAATCGGCAACCTTAATATACAGATTCTTATGATCGGCATTCAGGGATACGCGGATCCATCCGCCATCCACATTATATTTGATTCCATTTTCGATCAGATTGGAGATTGCCAGCGTAAACTTCACCTTATCAATATCAGCTTCCACTTCCCGGAAGCTTTCAAATGTGATCTCAATGCTTCTCTTTTTTTCTGCCAGAGGCGTCAACCGTTTCAGAATAACCTCCATCAGCTCATTGATATCCACCCGCTCGATATTCAGGCTGTCTGATCCCTTATCTGTCTTGACCAGCGTCAGCAGATCACTGATGATCTGCGCTTCACGGTCAATCTCTAAAAAACAATATCGTTCATGAATTCCCGGTACATCTCAACCGGAACATTATCCTGCATCAAGATCGATTCTGATAAAACCTTCATTGAAGTAATCGGTGTTTTCAGCTCATGTGATACATTTGATACAAATTCCTGCCGGGATTCCTCCAACAACTGCGATTTGGCAAATATCCCATTCATATTGTCAACAACGCTCCCAGCTTCTCGCCATAAACCATCCGATGAAATCTGTCCCAGAAATCCATCCTTCATATTTACAAGTTGACTCTTGATCTTTCTGGTATCACGAACCGCCATATAAGAAATGAAAAATGCTGTCAGCACCCCGATCACCATAAAAATACAGATCAAGATATTGGCACGGTATGACAAAATATCCTCTTTCGTTTTTCATGCTTTCCAGACTGACTGCGATCACAGCTACATCATCAATATAACCTTCCCGGTTCACCACAGGAAACATATACTCAATGTAGGACTGTTCCCGTACCAGCCGTTCGTCTCTGTCTCCCTTCATGATCTCATAGATATCATTATTCATGATATAGGTATCCTTCAACAGACGAAAGCTGTCATAGGCTACCCCTGTAATCAGTATCTACGATCATAACTCTGGCAGACAGGCTGTACGCCAGAGTGTTCATACCATGAAAAGTCTTGCTTGTACCTTCTGTTTCCGAATTAATATCATTGATCAGATATTCCAGATTTTTTTGCGTTTTCCTGCAACAGTGTTTCACAATCACTATATCTCTGATTCCACATCAACTGTAGCAGAACCGTTTTCATACTGATTGAGATCAGATAAAAAACCTGCCATGATCATTACAAAGATAACAACCTGAAGAAGACTGATCCTCCGCCTACTGTTTTTCCAGATATTTTTATTCTTATTTTCTACATTTTCATCTTTACTTTTTTTCCATTCCAAAAAAATCAGTAAGATAGGAATGCTTTTACGCATTCCCTGTCTCATCATCCTTTAAAAATAGTAGCCAACGCCCCATTTTGTATGAATATACACCGGCTCACCCGGATTCTCCTCAATCTTCTCACGAAGTCTTCTTACATGAACATCCACAGTTCTGGCATCTCCCGGATATGTACTGCCCCAGATCGTATCTAACAGTTCATTTCTGGAATAAACCTTATTCGGATGCGCCATCAGAAGCTCCAGCAAATCGAATTCTTTTTTTGCTGTCAGATTCAGTTCCTTTCCATGAACAAATACACGGCGGCTATCCAATTCTACCTTCATGCCATTGATTTCTAAAATATTTACCGGTTTTACAGGCTCTGCCTTTTTTTCCGCTTCTTCTTAAGATAGCTTTGATCCTTCCCTTTACCTCCTCCAGTATGTTAAATGGTTTGGTGATATAATCATCTGCACCATATTCAAGACCCATGATCTTATCCATATCCTCACCCTTGGCCGTCAGCATAATGATCGGAACATTGGAAAATTCACGCACCATCTGACATACTTCAATTCCGGTATAAACCGGGATCATGATGTCTAACAGAACGATATCATAATCATTGTTTTTGATCTTCTCAAACGCCTCTCCGCCATCATATGCCACGTCTACTTCCATATCATCCTGTTCCAGACTGAATTTCAGACCTTTCACGATCAGTTTCTCATCATCTACGACCAATACCTTTTTCATACCAGATTTCCACCTTTCCTTTGTTTCTATATCTCTACCGACCCACGCAAATATCGTTTTTTATCTTCTGAAATAAATTCTCTCCGATACCATTCACATTCATAATATCTTCTGTTTTTTCAAATGCACCCTGTGTCTCTCTGTAAGTTATGATATTCTCCGCCTTTGCTTCACCAATCCCGGACAATGACATCAGTTCCTCTTTCCCGGCAGTATTGATATTCACTGCTCCCGCTTCCATTGTCTGTCCGTTCGTTTCTGTTTCCGGATCCTGCCAGCGTTCCGGCTGCTCCTGCACCTCTTTCTCCGTCGGAAAATAAATCCTCTGTCCATCCTCGATAAAGTCTGCAAGATTTACCACCTGCTCCGCAGCATTCTCTGCAAATCCGCCTGCTGCAAGAAGTGCATCATTGATCCTTGCACCTATCGGGAGTTCATATACTCCTTCTTGTTTTACTGCCCCACAGACAAATACACAAATTCCTGTGTCTTTTATAGCTTCTGTGTCTATTATGGCTTCTGTGTCTTCCTGATCTCTTTCTGTAACAGTACCTGCCACGGCGTCTTCGGCATATGCCGTATCATTCTGTGAACCGGTATTCTGCTCTGTCGTCTCAAGTATCATGCCATTTTTCCGGCATCCGACCAGAGTAATCCCGGACAACAACATCCATCCGGCAAGTCCTGCATATAACAGTTTTTTCTTTATTATCATACCTGCATACCTCCTTGATATGCCGGTACACTCATGCACACCCCCATTTTAACGAACTTCGATTCCTTTTACAATAGCAAAATAGAAAAAGACCAGTCATGCGGCATCCGATTTTTCTCGTTATCGGTGCACAGCTCCGGTCTTTTTTTCTGTTTTACTTTTTAACTTTTCATTGAATGTGCTTCTTAGAATAATGGCTCTTTTAAGATTGCAGTACCAATACCCTTCTGAGTAAAGAACTCAAGAAGCAGGCAATGCTTCAGGCGGCCATCCAAAATATGGACTCTTGATACACCATTTTCCATGGCTGTGATACAGTTATTAAGCTTTGGAAGCATACCACCGCCGACAACACCTTTCTCAATGATATCCTTTGCCTCGTGGATGTCCATTTCTGAGATCAGGGTAGACTTATCTGTCGGATCGATAAATACACCTTCAATATCTGTTAAGAATACCAGCTTTTCCGCCTTTAATGCTGTTGCAACAGCACATGCAGCATCATCAGCATTAATATTATAATCCTCATATTCTTCACTGACACCGATAGGAGCGATAACAGGTATAAAATCCTGATCGACCAGTGCATCGATCACCTCTGTATCAACCTTTGTGATCTCGCCTACATAACCGATATCTTTTCCGCCCGGCAGACGCTTCTTAACGGTGAACAGTCCACCATCCTTTCCACTGATACCCACAGCCTTTAAACCAACCTTCTGCATCATGCTGACAAGACTCTTATTTACCTTGGATAATACCATCTCAGCAAGCTCCATTGTCTCACCGTCTGTTACACGAAGTCCATTGATAAATTCAGGCTCTTTTTCCAATCTTCTCTACCCATTTGCTGATCTCCTTACCGCCACCATGCACGATAACCGGTTTCAGTCCAACCAGCTTTAATAATGCAACATCTTCGATCACATTGTATTTCAGATTCTCATCCAACATAGCACTTCCGCCATATTTTTACAACAATTGTTTTCCCCTGAAATTTCTTAATATAAGGCAAAGCCTCGATCAGTGTCTGTGCTTTTGATATTACCTGATCTACTGTATAATCTCCCTTTACCATCTTATTTACTTCCTCACTTTCTATACTCTGCATTTATCTTGATATATTCATATGTAAGGTCACAGCCCCACGCAGAAGCTGTCTCTGTACCTGCATGCATATCCGCATGAAAAACATACCTGATCCGGCGACAGGATCTCCGTCGCTCTTTTTCTTCATCATAATCGGTACAAACCCCGTTTTCAACTATTTTTAAGGAACCGGCTTCGCTGGATATTATGATATCTACCTTATATGGATCAAATGCGATCCCGCTCTGTCCCATCGCGCACACCAGACGTCCCCAGTTCGCATCCGAGCCGTATACGGCGCATTTTACAAGGTTTGAGGTCACCACGGATTTTGCAAGCTTTCTTGCGCCCTCCTTGATTCCGCCCCTGCTACCTGTACCTGAAACATCCTCGTCGTTCCCTCTCCATCCGCCGCGATCAGCTTCACGAAGTAGGTGTTGATATATCGAAGCGCCTCCACAAATGCCGGATAATCCGCATCCGTTTCAAGCAGCTCATCATTTCCTGCCATGCCATTTGCAAATATCATAACGGTGTCATTCGTTGAAGTATCCCCATCGACAGATAACATATTATAAGTGTCTATGACATCATTTCTCAGTGTTTTCTGCAATAACTCCTGACTGATATTCAGATCCGTTGTCAGGAATCAAGCACCGTTCCAAGATTCGGATTGATCATACCGGAACCTTTGCACATACCTCCGACGGTAATTGTCTTCCCTTTGATCTGCAGCTTTACCGCGATCTCTTTCTTATATACATCAGTCGTCATAATGGCTTCCGCTGCATGACTTCCACTTTCCAAATCATCGGAAAGCATCCCTGAAAGTTCGCGGATTCCATGCGCGATCGTCTCCATCGGAAGCCTTATACCTATTACTCCGGTCGAAGCAACCGCAACCTGATCAACCGATACCTGAAGTTCTGCTGCCACAAGCTCTGCCATATGCGCCACATCAACATCTCCTGCTTCTCCGGTACACGCATTTGCCACTCCACTGTTTACAACCAGTGCCTGACATAAGCCGATATCGTCACATAATGCTTTGTCCCACATAACAGGTGCAGCCTTGACTACATTCTGTGTAAATACTCCAGCTGTCTTCGCCGGACACTTGCTGACTAGTAATGCCATGTCTTTTTTCTTTTTATTTTTTCTTACTCCGGCGTGCATACCTGCTGCCAGAAATCCGATTGGAGCTGTCACTCCGCCGGAAATGATCTCCATACCGATCACCGCCTTATATCATCTGTTCTTCCACGATATCCAATGCCGTTACTCTTTATGGGAATACTGGAGCCATCAGCAGTCCTTCTTCTTCCGGAAGTCCAAACATAATATTCATATTCTGAACTGCCTGACCGGCTGCTCCCTTTACCAGATTATCAAGTGCTCCCATTGCAATGATACGTCCGGTTCTTTCATCAATCTTAAAGTTGACATCTACATAATTGCTGCCCTCTACCCAACGTGTCTCCGGACATACATCCTTGTCAAGAACACGGACAAATCTCTCGTTTGCATAATATTTGTCATATGCAGCACGAACAGTATCGTAATCTACCTTTTCTTTTAATGAAGCATATGCCGTAACCAGAATACCACGATTCATCGGAACCAGATGTGGTGTGAAATTGATCATGATCGGACTGCCGTATGCATATCCCAGCTGTTCTTCGATCTCCGGTGTATGGCGATGAGTCGTTACTCCATATGCCTTAATGCTTTCATTTACCTCACAGAACAGGTTCGGGATCTTGGCTCCTCGTCCTGCTCCTGATGTACCGGACTTAGCATCTACAATGATCGTATTCGGATCGATCAGCTTCTCTTTTACAAGCGGATATAAGGAAAGAATGGAGCAGGTTGTATAACAGCCCGGATTTGCCAGAAGTCTGCATCCCTTTACCTTATCTCTGTTGATCTCACACAGACCATATACGGCCTCGTCGATAAATTCCGGACTCTTATGCTCGATCTTGTACCACTTCTCGTAAGTAGCAACATCCTTAATTCTGAAATCCGCACTCAGATCAATGATCTTAACCTTTGATAAAATATCCTCATTTACAAAGAGAAGAACATAAGCCCTGTGGAGTTGCCGTGAAAATAACATCTACCTTCTCAGCCAGCTCATCCATATTCTCGCCCAGCCAGGTTGCATCCACGATCTGAAACATATTTCCAAATACTTCGTAATATTTCTTATCTATAAAACTTCTGGAACCATACCAGACAATTTCCACATCCTTATGTCCAAGAAGAATTCTTACTATTTCCTGACCGGCATATCCGGTTGAACCAATAATTCCTGCCTTTATCATATCTTACTCCAATCTGCTGCAACCGGTCATTTTCCGTTACAGCCATCGTCCTATTTGTATTTCTACACATTCACTTATCTTACTCTCTGCATTTTCTTCCGTCAACCGCTTTCATAGGAAAATACAGTTCGTATAATCTTCCATGATTATACAGTTATTATGCATAATATTCAAGCATTAATTAATAAATATACAAAAAATTATTTTGATATTTATTTTTTTATTCCATTTTTAATATGTCCGTATACTTTCTTTCTGTTTTGAAAACTGATTTTACATTCAAAAAACTCTTGTACAAACACATTTTTACGCATTTCACACAAATGTTAAAGCCGGCAGGACAGAATGTTTTTCTGTCTGCCGGCTTTATGCATATTATGTATATTTTATGTATAATATTAATCCAATGCTTCCTTCTGAGGTACGGTTACTGTCGCTTCATAGCAGGAGAAGACCTCCTCTACGCGCTCCTGATCCGGTTTCTTTGTGATCAGACTGACGATCGGAACAAGGATCAATCCACCGATCATCGCTGCTGCACCACAGTTTACAGGTGACTGTAACGCCTGTGGAAAACTAAATAACTGCCATGTATTACTGATAAAGTTCAGTGTCATGATGCCTACGCCCCAGATAAAACTAACAAGGCAGGCTGCCACTGTCGTGCGTTTCCAGTACAGACCATATAAAAACGGAGCCAGACAGGCACCTGCGATCGCACCCCATGAAATACCCATAAGCTGTGCGATAAATGCCACCTTGCTGGAATACTGAATGACTGCAATGACCGCCGATAATGCGATAAATACTACCAGCATGATCCGCATTGTAAGGACCTGCTTCTTCTCTGACATTTTCGGTGCGATCGATGCTTTGATAAAGTCGATCGTAAGTGTGGAGCTTGAGGTCAGAACCAATGAAGATAAGGTAGACATCGAAGCAGATAATACAAGGATAACCACCAGTCCCATCAATACTTCCGGAAGATTCTCAAGCAGGTGTGGAATGATCGCATCAAATCCTTCTGTTGCTACATCCGTCTCGGTCAGACGTCCAAAACCACCAAGGAAATAACATCCTCCGGCTACGATCGTTGCAAATAAAGTAGATACGATCGTTCCAGTCTTGATTGATTTCTCATCTTTGATCGCATAAAATTTTTGGATCATCTGAGGAAGGCCCCATGTTCCAAGTGAGGTTAATATGATAACACATACCAGATTGAAGATATCCGGTCCAAGGAAGGATGCAAATACACCCGGTGTATCCGAAACCGCCGGATCATTTACACGAGCCAGCTTGTCTAACGCACCTGTAAGTCCGCCTCTCTCGTTTAATACTGCATAGATAACTGCTACTATACCAACCAGCATGATCAGTCCCTGAATAAAGTCATTGATCGCTGTCGCCATATACCCGCCAACAATTACATAGATACCGGTAAGAACTGCCATAGCAACAACACAGATCTTGTAATCAATGTCGAACGCCATTCCAAACAATCTGGAAAGACCGTTATACAATGAAGCCGTATATGGGATCAAGAATATGAATATGATCCAGGAAGAAATGATCTTCATGGATTTGCTGTTATATCTTCTCTCAAAGAATTCCGGCATTGTTCTGGAATCCAGCTTCTGCGTGATCAGTCTGGTTCTTCTGCCAAGCACTACCCATGCAAGCAGAGACCCAAGGATTGCATTTCCAATTCCGATCCATGTGGATGCAATTCCGTATTTCCATCCAAACTGTCCTGCATATCCAATAAAAATAACTGCCGAAAAGTAGGACGTACCATATGCAAATGCTGTAAGCCATGGGCCTACGCTTCTTCCTCCCAGTACAAATCCGTTCACATCTGTGGCCTGTTTTCTTGCATAAAATCCTACACCGATCATTATGCCAAAAAGAATACAACAAGCATAATCACTTTAATAACCATGTCGACCTCCCGTCACTTCTCATTTTTGTATTCGCAGAATTTTACAGTCAACTTTCCACCAACAATAGCGCATCTTATAATTTCTGATTTTCGAATTCTGACATAATCCGGCTAATTTTGCTTTATTGCGTTGAAGTCAAGTGGCTTTAAAGTTCTACGTTTTAAACCACAAAATAGATTATATTGGATACATCCATTTTCGTCAATATAAAAAACGACTTCCTTGCAGATATTTTTTCAGCTTTCGCCAAATATTTCATTCTGCTGTTCAGAAGTCGTTTTTCCAATCTGTTTTTAGCACTTCATAAACCCGCTGCATAGATCCAAATTCATATCATTACTTTGGATCTATGCTGTTTGCGCTCGATCTTCACATTAATGTGTCTTCTCATATGCCAACACTTTTTCTGCAATCGTATCCATGAGTTCTTCTACGGAAAGTCCCTCGGCTTTTACCGTGATCTGTGCATATTTTTCATACAATAAGATTCTCTCGTTATAAAGATCCTTTAAAGTCTGACCATCCTTCAACACTACGCCACGCCGTTTTACATTTTCCAGTCTGGAAGCGATCACTCCATATGGGAGCTCGATATATACTACAATATCATTTTTTACATAATGCTGCATGGCTTCATCACAGTATACGACACTTCCTCCGGTTGCAATAACCGTATTCTTTAAGTCAATTTCTTTGTTTACATCATTTTCTATCTGAAGGAACCCATCATCTCCATATTCTGCGATCAGCTCACGAAGCAGCTTACCATGCTTCTTCTGGATCAACACATCTGCATCTACAAAATCAAATCCAAGAACCTTGGCAAGTACCACACCGATCGTACTCTTTCCACAACCAGGCATTCCGATCAAAACTATATTTTTCATCTTCTTTCTCCATTCTCTGTATTTTAATTTTCTATATTATCCTAATCTTTTCATTTGTTCTCTGTATTCATTACTTCTAATTTAATCCCATTTCTGTTTATTCAAGGATTTTTATTATTACTTGTGTCATATACATCCCATAACGCGAAGGACATATACCCATACCGTTATCGTGACCGATGAAAACAGGGTTGTCAGCACGATCGTATTTGATGACAGGACTTCATCATTATTCATATTCTTAGCCATGATATAACAGGTTACCGTGGACGGTGAGCCTGTCATGATCAGGATTGCTGCCAATTCACTCGGTGCAAACCCAAGCTTAACCGCAATCGGCATATAGATCAAAGGAAATACGACTAGCTTCATAAGAGCTGCTGTAACCGCAGGCTTCATTTTCTCCAGTGCTGCTTTTGTATTAAAAACCTGCTCCTATGGCGATCAATGCGATCGGAGTCGCCGTCTGTGCGATATAATTGATCGTCTTCATCGGTATCGCAGGAATCGGAATATTCAATAATGAAAACGGAACTCCGAGCACGATGCCGATTATGATCGGATTCTTTAAAATATTAATGCATGCCGTTTTGATTCCGTCTGCACCATGGATATTATCTCTGCCCCCAAAGGCCAGCATAATAACGGACAGGATATTGAACAATGGTACCGCCGCAACGATCATAAGCGGAGCCATCCCTGAGCTTCCACAGATATTTTCTACAAAGGCAATTCCAAGCACCGCCGCGCTTCCTCTTGCCGATGCCTGCGCAAACGCTCCGACCATCGTCTTATCCCGGCAATATATCTTTGCAAAGCACCATGCACATGCAAACATAATAAAAGTTCCGAAGAAACAAAACGCCACAAATTTCATATTTACGTCTTTTAATACCGAGGTTGTTGCGATATCCCGAAACAAAAGCACCGGAAGGGATACCTTAAACACATATTTATTTGCTATATTTGCAAATTCATCATTGATCAGCCCAATCCGTTTCAGAAACCACCCCAACAGAATCACCAGAAAGATCGGCACTGTCGCATTTATACTAAATAAAAAATCACTCATTCCATTCTCTCTTTTCTTAATTAAACTGTCGCAGCCCTTACTATAGCACAGCTTGTTACCCGATTCAATTTTTATCCGATTTTTTTAAAAGATCTATATGCAACAGATACATACCTGCCAGATCTCGAAAACTTTAAATTAATGCTAAAATGTATGAGATTATCATCAGTCCATATATAATATTCAAAAAAATAAATACTGGAAAGCGGCTTAAAACCTAAGGAAATCCGCTTTGCCAAAAAAAATGCAAAAAAATAAAATTTATTGTTGACATCAAAGGGGTGTTTATGTATAATATGTCTTGCGTCAGAGATATGACGAACATAAAAAACGACAAACACTTTGTTCCGGGGTGTGGCTCAGCTTGGCTAGAGCGCTTGATTTGCGATCAAGAGGTCGCAGGTTCGAATCCTGTCACCCCGACTTAGATAATCATAAATCTAAACACTGTTAAGCAATCATGCGGGTGTAGTTCAATGGTAGAACACTAGCCTTCCAAGCTAGATACGTGGGTTCGATTCCCATCACCCGCTCTTTATTTTCGCTAATATTTATAGCGGGAATTTAAAATGTGTCCGTAGCTCAGCTGGATAGAGCAACGGCCTTCTAAGCCGTGTAAAGGGTCGGGGGGTTCGAATCCCTTCGGGCACATTTATTTGTTTCATTCTGTGGCACTACTGCTGTTCCATATGGATGTTTCACTTATATGGTGGGTATGGCGCAGTTGGCTAGCGCGCCAGATTGTGGCTCTGGAGGCCGAGGGTTCGAGTCCCTCTATCCACCCTTTTCTTTATCGCATAATAAGCGATGCTTTTGGGTTATCGCCAAGCGGAAAGGCACAGGACTTTGACTCCTGCATTCGCTGGTTCGAATCCAGCTAGCCCAGTCAAAAACTTAATTTATATGGGCCATTAGCTCAGGCGGTAGAGCACTTGACTTTTAATCAAGTTGTCCGGGGTTCGAGTCCCCGATGGCTCATTAAAATTTCAGATATAATTTTATATCTGATTTTTTTTATATCTGCTCTTCTATTCTTTTGTTCTATTATATATAGAAGAAACTCTGCGGATATGGCGGAATTGGCAGACGCGCTAGATTTAGGTTCTAGTGTCAACAGACGTTTGCAGGTTCAACTCCTGTTATCCGCATCAAAAAAGGCAATCATAATCGATTGCCTTTTTTTTTTATCTGATATTCTGTTACTAATTATTCAAAATTACACAGGACATCTCCATATTATACTCTCTTGTAAATCCATCATCATCATACAACTGATAACTACTTCCCTGCATACCCAAGTAACTGCAGCTTCTTCGTATCAATATCTGCAACACACTCAGCAAAGTCAGCAAGAGGAATGCATTTTTCCTTTCCGAATAAATAAAATCACTTCATTCAACGGTACTTCTACAAAATGATGTCCTTTTTTTCATCTCGGTCTGTTCAATATCACCCTCAGCCTTGAAACGGACAAGCATCATATCCTCCGGCAGATAAACATATCTTCCGATTGCATTCTGTGTATATACCGGTGCGATCATGATCTCATTACCAAGCATAAGCTGGTCTTCTACATTTACCGCCATGCGATCTTCCGGATATTCAAATGCAAGCGGTTTGAACATCATTTCATCATTTAAAGCAGCCTTCATATATTCACTGTAAATATATGGAAGCAACCGATAACGGACACCTATGATATGTCTGAAATCTTCAATCTGCTCAAACTGATAGCACTCCTGCTCTCTTGTGCCAAGGCATGCATGATTACGCATCAGCGGTGTAAATACACCAAGTGCGAGCCATCTGAGCAAAAGATCTCTGGTCGTATTACAACCAAATCCGCCCAGATCTGCTCCTGCATACAGGAAACCACACATATTCAGAGATGGCATCATCTTCAGGTTCAAAAGGATATGAGCCCACCAGGATTTATTATCGCCCGTCCAGATCCCGCCGTAACGATGCATTCCGATATAAGATGATCTGGAAAACAACAGGCATCTTTTCTCCGGACAGATTTCCCGAAGTGCTTCACCTGCTGCCCGCGTCATATTATAACCGAAAAGGTTATGTACCTGATCATGACGCACTATCTTTCCATTCATATTATGATACATCGAAGCATAGTCTTTGGCATTATTAGCCAGATCTGCTACCATATCCCGAATTTCCCAGACATCATCCACGGATTCTTCTTTATCAATAAATTCCCGCATTGCCTCTTTTACTTCACAAACGCCTTCCGGTGTATAAAAAATTGCTGGTTCGTTCATATCATTCCAGAAGCCTTCAATTCCTGCATCTGTAAGAAGCTTATATTTCCCGCCAAACCATTTTCTCGCTTCCGGATTTAATACATCCGGAAAATGTGTATCCCGGCCATACAGCTGCAACAAAATCTCTTCCGTCCTCTCTTTTACAGAAATAATTGTTTGCTACGCCTTCTTCATACACATCATATCCTTCTTCAATCTTCACTCCCGCATCAATAATCGGGATCAAGCGTATATTTTCTTTTTTCAACTCTTCTACATATTCAGAAAAATCACCAAATGCTTCATTTATCGTAAAGTCTTTATAATGATCCATATAATCGATATCCATGTATATACCATGTCGATTGGAATATGATTCTCCCTGTATTTCTTCACAACATAAGCAAAAATCTTCCGGTGTCTTATAACCCCAACGGCTCTGTCCAAAACCGAAAGCAAACTTTGGAGCAATATAACTTTTTCCTATCATTTGTCTGAATTGTTTTACAATATCATATATACTTTCGCCTGTGATCACATAAAGATCCAAATCTGCTTTATCGCAGAAAATATGAAGTTCATCCATCTTAGTATATCCGATATCAAATACCAGCGAAGACGGATAATCTATGTACAATCAAATGTTCTCTCGCCGGATATAATAACAAAATTATGAGATGCATATAAAGAATAAACATCCTCATGATGATTCGGAATATCTGTATTATTGCTTATATATTTATATCCTCTTTTGTTGATTCCACGATTTGCTTCACCAAGTCCATATACTGCATCCTCTGCTTTCATATCATAAAGAAATGAAAAGCCATCATCCAGATTTACTGTTCCAACTTCAGGCATACCTTCCGATGCCTCAAATGATGCAACAACCGATTCTGTAAAAAAACGGATTACCATATGTGTATTTTTTTTTTATCATTCTCATTTCCTCTTTTTCCCTTTTTATTTGGTATATAATTTATTATACCTGATAATGTTATTATATTATCTTTCCATTCGTTTTTCTTACATTATTTTTATAAATTTGTTGCACAATATTGACTTATTAATTTCTTCCCCTCGTCATCCTATGTCATTCACTTTTTTTCCCAAAAATCAACCGGTTCGAAATCCAGCAGTTTCGCAAGAAAACCACATTCCTCCAGATCCTTCTGAATATTATCCAGGATATCTTCTGAATCTGCCTGTACCGTGTGATAATGGTAATTGTCGGTTATCTTAAGAAGCGGCGATGATTTTCCACTGCTCAAGGTCTTTACATATTCATAAATATCTTTTCTGGTTTTTATGTTCATCGGAGCTTTTACAACTCCATAAATCTTATGATATACAAATACATCCAGAATCCTGCCGCCATTATCTACGATGATCTGTAATTCTTTCTCTATCTCTTCCGCAGTATGACGCACCTTGAATATTCGTTCACATTTTCCCGGCTTTAATAACACATATCCCCGGTTTGTTGAAACAATATTATTATCAGCCGCACGAAGCAGGGCAATATCCTGTACGATCACCTGCCTACTCACACTGAGCCTCTTTGCCATCTCCGCCCCCGCAATCGGCTCTTTACTCTTCGCAAGCATCGACAACAGTTTTTCCCGTCTTTCAACTCCTGTCATGTTCTTCCTCCCAATCTTATCATCCATTAGCCCATTCTATTTTTCATGTAAACCTTCCCTGCACCCAAAGGCACCAGAAATTTTGTTACAATATTCAGTTAGATTCTATGAAGATTTTTCAGAGAAATATCCATGATCGGAGCGGAATGTGTCAGTGCTCCACTTGATATATAATCAACACCAAGGTTCTTCAATCGCTCGATATTTTCTTGCTGTTACATTACCTGATACCTCGATCTCTGCCTTGCCATCAATGATACCGATTGCTTCTTTTAACATTTCATCTGACATATTATCCAGCATGATAATATCTGCGCCGGCTTCAACAGCCTCCTTTACCATATCCAGATTCTCAACCTCGACTTCGATCTTTCTGACAAACGGTGCATATTCCTTTGCCATACGGATTGCCTCTTTCACTCCGCCGGCTGCACCTATATGGTTATCCTTCAGAAGGACTCCATCCGAAAGATTGTATCTGTGATTATGTCCACCACCAACACGAACCGCATATTTTTTTCCAAAAATACGATTATTCGGTGTCGTCTTTCTGGTATCAAGCAACTGGATCCTGCTTCCCGCAAGAAGTCCTGCAACCTTATGTGTATATGTAGCAATACCGCTCATCCTCTGCAGATAATTCAGTGCTGTCCGTTCTCCCGATAACAATACACGGATATCCCCGGTTACAACTCCCATCAACTGTCCTGCCTTTACCTCATCGCCATCCTTGCAATAGAATTCTGTCACGGTTGTATCATCTAATAGTTCAAACACTCTCTTAAACACCTGTAAACCACAGATGATTCCATCCTGCTTGCAGATCAACTCTACCTTTCCCATGCATGTCTCCGGCATAACGGAATTTGTTGATACATCCTCACTTGTAATATCTTCTTTTAATGCTCCAAGAATAAAAAGGGTCTACATTTAATTTTAAAGTAATCTGATCGTACATAATATCCTCCTGAATGATTTTTTCTATGCTTCCTGTCTGTGCAGGTCTTTTTTTCGTTTTCCCTTGCAATCTCAGCCTTAAGCAGTGCCTTATATTCTGCTGCCAGCTTCTTCTTATCCGTATAATCGTCTTCCCTGTAAGAGATGTCTTCCATCTTTGTACGGTCGAACTGCTCAGTCATTTCCTTTGCTGCCCGCTTGGCAAATACCAGGCTCTCAAGAAGCGAATTGCTTGCCAGACGATTCTTGCCGTGAACTCCGTTACATGCAGTCTCTCCGATCGCATACAACTGATCCATCGATGTCTTACTGGACAAATCCACCTTGATACCGCCCATGAAATAATGCTGTGCCGGCACAACCGGTATGCATTCTGTATACACATCATATCCCATTTCTTTGCAATGCTCAACGATATTCGGGAAATGTTCTTCTAATTCTTTTCTATCAATCACAGTCATATCTTCCCAGACATAATCTGTCCCGTCCTTCTCCATCTGTTTGCGAATCTCGATTGTCAGCAGATCTCTCGGAAGAAGTTCATTTACAAACCGCTCATGATTCTTGTTATAGAGCAGCGCCCCCTCGCCACGAACCGATTCCGAGATCAGAAAACTCCTGTCCTCCGGCTCTTTGCTATATAAGGTTGTCGGATGAATCTGGACATAGTTCACATGCTCTGTCTCAATCCCATGCTTTAATGCGATCGCAACGGCATCTCCGGTCAGGTGTCTGAAATTAGTCGAATGTCTGTAAATACCACCAATTCCCCCACAAGCAAGCATGGTATAGTTTGCCATGATCGGGAAGATCTTATTCTCCGCATCCCTTGCCACCACACCGTAACAGCAATTATCCTTACACAGGATATCCACCATGGTTACATGTTCGTAGATCGTCACATTCGAAAGCTTCTCTACATTGCGGAGCAGGGCACTTGTGATCTCTTTTTCCTGTTACATCCTCATGAAAAATGATACGGTGATGACTATGTGCTCCTTCCTTTGTATAGCTGAAACTGCCATCCGGCTCCCGATGGAAATCCGCTCCATACTTTACGAGATCGTTTACAACATCGACCGATGAACGTATCATGACTTCTACACTCTTTGGATTATTCTCATAATGTCCCGCCTTCATGGTGTCTTCAAAATAACTGTCATAGTCATCTTCTGATTTCAGCATACACATGCCACCCTGTGCCAGGAAGGAATCACTGTGTTCTACGATATCCTTTGTTATGATCGTTATTATCTGTTTATCACTGGGGAGATTCAATGCAGCATATAAACCTGCGCATCCACTTCCAACAATTAAAATATCTGTCTTCATATTGTTTCTCCAACTGTATTTATTTGTTTCTTCTTATTATAAAAAAGCGTTGCCTTAGTATACCACGTTCTGTTGCACATGACAATATAGTATTTTACACCACTTTACATGTGTCTTGTCAGTTATAAAACAAAAAATAAGAAGTAAGATTTGGCATCGAAGCACATGTACCTTTATTTCGCAAGACGCTTCCGCTCTGTTTCCCCCTTTTCCACAAAATTTCCACTAACTATAAATGAATACTTTTCATATATCTTTTTAGATAAAAATAACCGAATTAGCTCTTTATAATTCAAAAAACTAATCCGGTTATTTTACTCACTTTGATTCAGCTCAAATTTTTGATTATTCAGCGTCTGCTACAGGCTCTGCTGCCGGTGCTTCTGCTGTCTCGGCAGGCTGCTCTGCCGGTGCTTCTTCCTCGTCATCATCGTCATCATCGAAGAAGTCATCATCAAAATCATCATCAAAATCATCATCAAAATCATCAAGAAAATCAGGTGTCAGGTATGAATATACTGCATATGCAATACCTGCGATCGCTGCTACTGCACCGATAATCGCAAGGATCACAAATACAACACCTTTTGCCTTTTCTTCTGTTGGTTCGCTTTTTACTAAGATTACATCATTATTTTTCATTATAAACTACCACCCTTTCATTTAGTTTCTGTATGCCGTCATTATAGCATACTCTTTTTTCTATTTCTATATTATCTTGGAATTATTATAATTTCTTTATTCTTCCAGACGTTTTAATTTTGCAAAGGAAGCAAACATTTTTCTTGTACCGCCACGATCAAAATCTACCGTCACCTCATAATCTCTGCCGCCCTTTACAAGCTGCGTTACAGTTCCATTTCCAAATTTCATATGACGCACCCGATCACCTTCTCCATAGTCGAGAACCAGCGTCCCGGTTCACGGTAAATTCTTTTGCCAAATGATGGTTTGGTCGATGGTGTTATACTGATCGGCTCTTTCTTTTTTTGCCTTACTGTAGCTGCTGTATGGATTCGATGAAGAATATCCGGAACCCGTTTGCGACGATCTTCCATGATATGAGCCTTTTCCATATCCTGACTGCCCGCTGCTACTATACCTATTTCCGGTATATCCGGTATCTGCAAACTGCCGTTCTTCCATCCGTTTTACATGCCTTGTAATATCACCGGAATCCTGGAACAGCAGCGGCGGAATCTCTTTAATAAATCTGGAGATGTCATTGCAGTTTCTACTTCCATGCAGCATACGGTTTCTTGCACAGGACAGATATAGCTTCTTCATCGCTCTTGTAATTCCTACATAGCAAAGTCTGCGTTCTTCTTCCAGCGCATCTTCATCATCCGAATTGATCGCCATCGCACTTGGGAAGATTCGCTCTTCCATGCCACATAAGAATACATATGGGAACTCCAGTCCCTTTGAACCATGGATCGTCATTAATTTAACCATATTATCATCATCGGACATTTTATCGGTCTCCGAAACCAGCGCGATATCCTCCAGAAAATCTGCCAGTGTCGCTTCCTCATAATCGGTTTCAAACTGAACCACACGGTTTCTTAACTCATCGATATTCTCAAGTCTCGCCATCGATTCATCCGTGTGCTCCGCTATCAGTTCATCTTCATATCCGGTATCCTCCAGAATACGGTCAAATAATGTACTGAGTGGTTCCTGCTCCTCTATTATCCCCCCGAAATCCATCGATCAATTCCACAAAGCCGGAAATTTTTGCAACCGAACGCTGTAATCCCGGAACTTGCTCTATGATCTGCATGGCTTCCATCAGTGTCATATCATTTGCAGCAGCAAATGCGGCCACCTTATCAACGGTAGCATCACCGATTCCACGCTTTGGTACATTGATGATTCGTCTGAGATAGGTATCGTCTGTAGAGTTATTTACAACCTTCAGATATGCCATTATATCTTTAATTTCTTTTCGTTCATAGAAATTCTGACCACCGTAGACCCGATGTGGTATTCCTCGCATAACTAGCTTCTCACCAAGGATACGAGACTGTGCATTCGTACGATATAGTAAAGCAATGTCTTTATACTGTGCACCATTTGCTGTCAGACGGATGATCTCATTTACGACACGATCCGCCTCCATGTATTCATCCTCACTCTGATTAAATACAAGCTTCTCGCCATCTCCCTGATCTGTCCAGAGGGCTTTATCCTTTCTTCCTTCGTTATGCTTGATCACCGCATTTGCAGCCGCCAGAATATTTCCACAGGAACGATAATTCTGTTCCAGCTTCACGACCTTCGCATCCGGATATTCCTTTTCAAAATTCAAAATATTCGTAATATTGGCACCACGGAATTTGTAGATTGACTGGTCATCATCACCAACGACACAAAGGTTTCTGTATTTGGAAGCAAGCTGCTTCACCATCAGAAACTGTATGTGGTTTGTATCCTGATACTCATCCACCATAATATAACGAAATCTGTCCTGATATAATTCCAGTACATCCGGATTATGTTCAAACAGCTCAACCACCTTGTAGATCAGATCATCAAAATCAAATGCATTGAATTTACGGAGTCGCTTCATATACTCGGAATATACGGTTGCCGTCTGTGTCTTCACAAAATCTGTCGCATTCATCTTCGCATACTGATCCGGTGAAATATACCGTTCCTTTGCATTTGATATCTCCGCCAGGAACATCTTCTCCGGATACTTCTTCGGATCGATCTTCAATTCCTTCAGAATATTCTTGACCGCAGATTTCTGGTCATCCGAATCATAGATATTAAAATTTGTTGCATAACCGAGCCTGTCTGAAAACCGTCGCAGAATCCGTACACATAACGAATGAAAGGTGCTGACCCATACTCGTTCAGCACCCTCTCCAACAATGTTATTCACTCTGTCTCTCATTTCGGCTGCGGCTTTATTTGTAAATGTTATCGCAAGGATATTATATGGATTCACTCCGATCTCATCCATCAGATACGCTACCCGGTGGGTGATTACTCTGGTCTTTCCTGATCCGGCACCTGCCAGTATCAGAAGCGGTCCATCGACATGTCTGCATGCCAAATCCTGCATGTCATTTAATCCAGCCATCGCTTTTGTACTCCTTTATATCAGCTTTGTTCCGCAGTTACCACAGAACTTTGCTCCATTTGTAGGGGTTCCGCAGTTCGGGCAGAACTTAGGAGCCGTACCATTTCCGGTTGGAGCTGCCTGCTGATTCATCTGTCCGTTCATGTTGTTCTGCAGATTACCGGTCATCTGATTTGCCATCATCATACCCATCTGCATTCCCATCATACCGCTGGCAACATCTGCCATATTGGTTCCACCTTTTCCGTTGGAATTTGCAAGTGCATCTACCATCTTCACCTGCTGGAACCGTCCCATGTCACCAAGCATCGTATACTCAGCAGCCTGATCTGCACGTTTTGATATGTTCTCAGGATATGTAAATTCGCTGATTCTGAAATCTGTCATGGTCAGACCGATCTTGATCAGTTCCATATCCAGATCTTCTAAAATACCCTTCGCAATATCCGTTGCATTTGCCATCAGATTGAATACGTCACCGCCGACCTTTGTGATCCATTTGATCAACAGTCCATCTAAGATTCCCTTAATACGGTCTCTGACATCATCCACTGTAAAGATTGCCTTTACCCCGGCGATTCTCTCGATCAACACATTGTAATCATCAATCTTAAATGAAAACTTACCATTTGACCGTACCGGAAGTCCGCCCGGAAGTCCCGGAGCCTGTAAACGGATCGGTGAACTGGTTCCCCAGTTACAGGTAAACTCTTTCGTATTGATGAACAGAACCTCTGCACGAAGTCCTGAGTTGAAACCAAACTTAAATCCCTTTAATGTAGAAAGGAATGGAATGATATCCGAATCGATCGTATAACTTCCTGATTCTGTGAAGATACCTTCTACCGCACCGTTATACAGGAAGATTGCATCCTGTCCCGGTTTAATGATAAGTCTGGAATCTTTCTTTATCTCTCGATTTGTCCATTTCAGAAGAGCAGGTCATCTCTGTATTCTTCCCACTCAACTACATTGGCAAACTGATTTGAAAATAATCCCATCTGTTTCCTCCTATGAAAGTCCCATCTTTGCCTTTAATGCTGCAAGTTCATCTGAAACTGCTGATGATGGTTCTGCATCGTATTTACTCATCAGATCATCTGTCTCATCCTTGCCGCTGGCATTTAATTCTGACATTGCATTTGCCTTGTCAAGCATCGCATCAGCCTTTGCTTCCATTCTGTCAAATGCTGAGATCGTTCCGGCTGTATCCGTTACGCTTCCCATCATCTTATTCATCTTCTCCTGCGTCTTTGCAACCTGAACCTTCGCCTTGATGGCGTCCTTTCTGTTGTTCAGATCCATGATATCCTTTTGTCAGCTTATCATGCATCTCTTTCATCTTTGCTGCATTTCCGGCTGCCATATCATATGACTGCTGTAAAGACGTTCTCTTGGATGCTAACTGGTTCTTCTTCTCTAAGAACTTCATGGCATCTGCTTCATTTCCTGCAAGGAGTGCCTTCTCTGCATAGTTCTGCATCTTGGCAATATCTGCATCGCAGTCATCGAGTGCACGTTTGCATCTGGTCTCATCTGCCATAACAGTTGCTGTCTCTGATTTTACGTTTCTAAGATCTTCCTGTAAGTCTCTGAGATACTGGTCGATCATCTTCTCCGGATCCTCTGCCTTATCAAGCATAGCGTTGATGTTTGCTGACATAATGTCTTTAAATCTTTTTAAAATCCCCATAAATAATTACCTCCTGTATATATTTTTACACTTTATGGTTTCTTGTTTTCGTGCTCACAAACCCATAATATCATAACAGGCGTACGCTCCGCAACGCCTGAATCATGAATTAAATGTAAAGTATCACGCTTCTGTTCTTAGGTGGCTTTAAAGTTCATCGTCAAGGCTCTTATGGATGTTTCCACCGATCCGGAACTCCGGAATCTTCTTAGAAGATCCTTCTGCTGTCTTTCCTGCAACCCCTGCATCCGTAATTGATTCCTCTAACGGCACAGGTGTCCGATCCTCAAATAATGACTTTTTCTTTTCTTCCTTTAATTCATTCGCAATCTCAAATGCTGAATCCACAACCTCATCATGCAAAAAAATATCATCATGAAGCTTCACCGGCTGTCTGGATGGTTTTACCTTGATCGGATCTTCCTTCTTATCCTCAAAATCAAATTCCCACTGAACCATCTCATTTTCTTCTGCCTGCTTCTTCGCCTTCTGTTCTTCTTCTTCAAACCGATTCTTCTCATAGTACAGTTCATTTGCAAGGAGCTGGCTGATCTCTAAAATATCAGCATACCGTTCCTGCTTCTTCATATCCAGAAGTCCATCCATCAGCTCGCGTTTATTCTGCTCAATGACATCGGTTTCTGTCTGAGCGAATCCAGCACACGGTCGGTTTCCTCGCTGATCATATTATATGCCTGACGTACCGATTCATTGATCTCCATAAGCATCTCATTCGTATAAATGATCGATGCCGCATAGATCTCATTTGCTGTCCGAAGTGCCATCTTATCTTTCTTGTTCAGATCCTTTACCTGCCTCTGGACATAGAGTGGATTCGGCTTGCTCATACGGATCCGGCTTGCAGATTCTTCTGCCTCCACGATGATGTCCTCGGCTTCTTTATTCGCATCCTTTATGATCTTGCCACGCTTATCCGTGATCTCATGATACGCTTTTAATTCTATATCTATCGTCTTTTTCAGATCTTCTATCATTTCCAGCATTTCTTCTTTATTTACAAGAACCTTCCCTGCTGCAAATGGAACATTCTGTCCGTCCTCAATCAATACCTGCATCTTATCAAGCAGTTGTTTTGCTTTTCCTTTTTCCATGTCTATTACTTCCTCCAACTATGGCTTTATAGGATTTTATTTACAGATCCGGTTTCTTATCATCTCTTGGAATACCTAAGAAATCCTGGATCAGATGTCTGCTGAAAAGCCTTCCTTCTTCACTTTCAAAATACCGCTCCGGGTGCCACTGAAACGCAAGAATACTCATGGTTGGTGACACAAATGCCTCAACCGATCCATTTTCTTCATCTACAACCAACGGGTAAAACATTGTTGAAAGGTTTTCCAGATATACACAATCACTGTGAAAATTATTTATCTTTATATATCGATCCGATTTACAGATTTTTTGCCATATGGTCAACACCTCGCGGTCTTGGCACTACAAACGGTGCAGAATATGAGATCTTTCCTCCAAATAATGCATTCAGATGCTGCATGCCTCTGCATACCCCGATAATCGGTATCTCATTCTCCACACAGTACATAATGAGCCGTTCCTCCATCGCATCCCGATGCGGCTGCAGCTCTGCCTTATGCGGTTCTACATAATATTTCGGGTGAAGCGTACCGCCACCCGTTACAATCAGTACGTCAATCGGATCTTCAAATAAGGCTTCAAAATCTCTGGTGAAATTCGACACCGGATGAAGTCTTATTCCCATGCTTTCATAAAATTCCGTATAAGCAGCTTCCAGAACATCCGTGGATTTTTTCCATACATATTCTGACCTTCGCGTTGTGTTATCAGTGCGTGAAGCATACGCCTATTCCTCCTTCAGTATCTTTCCATTTTTACAATCAAGTGTCAGTTTGTCAAGTCCTGTTACATAATTATAAATAACGTCGCCACATCCAATAGCCGCCGGAATATTGAATTCCGCGCATCGGATCGCCATATGGGATGCAACACCACCATACTTCGTAATAAAGCCCCGGATTCCTTTTGCAAAGATCCAGTCATAGCCGGGATCTGCTTTCGGGATCACTACGATCTTATCTGCAACATCAACCGCTCCGGCATCATCACGCTTCGATTCCTTCATCCTCCAATACGACAACTGCTCCGGTCACGATCTCCGAGGTGATAAAATTCGGTCTCGCCTCTACCATCTCGATATATTCCAACTGCTGCTTATTACAGATCACATCCGGCAGGATCAGGTCAGAAGCATCTGTATATGCTTTTTCCGGTTCTCTGTGATCACCTGTTCCCATATCCTTCGGATCTCCGTTTCTGGTTTATGATACACTGCAATTATATCATCTACTGTGAGATATGCCATATCTTCTTTTGAAAAATTCAACATTTCTCCAATATTGATCAGAATATCGATCGCCAGACTTAAGGATTTTGTAAATTCAAATTTAAAATATTCCCGTTCTTCCATGGAATCCTTTAAGAATTCCACAAATTTCTTTGCATCAACACCAAAGCCGATATCGGAAAGTGCCTGTTCTACCTTTTCCGGATCAAGCGGTGTATGCTTTAACCGCTCAATCCTCTGTCTCTGCTTCTTTGCTGTCTCACTTGCCTTGGAGCTGTCAAAATCCTGTTCCGCATACGTCTCACAGGTGATATCGTAAGTGCCGGAACGAAGATGCCCGTATTTCTCATCAAAGGCTGCCCTGGTAATCCGTCCTTCTGCAAAATCCTGAAAATCCGAATCGTACTCCGATGCTACTGTGTAGATTGACATCATAAAGTCATCAATCTCACGGCTCGTAAAATATCCCTTTGCACTAAGCGACCTGCAAAGAGCCTTTGAGATAAATGCAAGTCTTGCCTGTCTTGCAAATTTCGGTGTTCCGTACTGTTTGATACTCTCGATCAATTCTATAAAATAACGGATGGAAGTATTCACATCTTTTGCTGCCATCAGCCAGTTATTCCTGATATTCTCCCGATGCACCTTCAGCCCATTTAATGAACGGATATCCTGCATCCGATTCTGCCTGAAATTACAGATTACATGATCCGTCAGACGAAACAGACTGCCCGACAGATCCTGAATCTCTCCCTTCGTAAATCCATACTCTAATAATTCCTGTAACCGATCCTCCGTTGTAAAATCATAATTGGAAAATACTACCTCAAATTCAATCTTATCATGTGCTGTTATATCCGATAAAATCTTCCGGTCGTAAAAATGCCAAAAAGTTTTTTCACCATGTCCTCATCTAAATCCGCAGGCATCAGACACAGAAATGACTTCCGCAAGGATATATATGGTTTATTTCCGACCCTGTACATCAGATCACCGTCCACCACACGATATCCTATAGTGGTAAGTCCTTGATTCCATGCAGCCTTCGTTATGATCTCTCTGTAAAGGGAGAAATCAAGCGGATGCGGATTTACCCCTATGATCTCTGCCGGATTCCAGAATGCCATATCGGATAAGATTGCCTGTTTCTCATACAACAGATCACTGAGTTTTTGATACTGCTGTTTTGTCTCGTTTATCAATTCTCCAAATATACGATCATTCTTTGCTCTGTCTTCTTTGTAGTCAGATGGATTTTCCAGCTTCTTAATACAGGCCGCAAGCGGACGCACCTGAAAGATCGTAACTGTCAGATCTGCTCCAACTGCAAATTCCACATCGAGTGGATACTCCGGAAAGATGTCTTCTAATTCCCTCATGGCTGTGACCAGAACACCCCAGCGCTCCGGGAGAGATGAACTCTCTGCTGTCCTTGCAATATAGATCGTCTTTCCTCCGCTTCCACTGGTTACCGCATCGGTCGAATCTTCATCATATGAGATTGCATAATACAGTCTTCCTGATTTGATCTCTCTGGAGAAGATAACTCCGCTGCTGATGATAGATTTCGTCTGCGTCTGGATCAACACCTGTTCATTCCTGATATCTGGCAGATCTTTTTTTATAGGAATCAAATACTGTCTCAACCGCATGACATACAGCATCGCGATCATCAGCGTCGACATCCAATATACTGTCATAATGACCCGCATTTGATGTCTCGGAGGAATCTTCATTGGAACAGGAGCTTCGAACAACAATCGTCTGTCCTTTAAACTGTGATTGAATATCGGCAAGGATCTGTTTCCGGTTCTCACCATACATTTTCCCGGTTACGATCATAAGGTCTTCTATTCTCGATTTTGTTATTCTGTTTTTCAAATAATCTAATGTATCTGCTTTTTGTCAAAACCATGAAAAAAATCACCTTCTACAACAAAACTGCACCTTAGCAGACCATATCATCTATACTAAAGTGCAGTATATTTTTTCTCTTTCGAGACACTATTCGTTTTGTTGGCTATTCCGACAGACTTTTGTTTCTTCCAAATCTATCTTCTGTCAGTATTCATTATATAATGAATAAAATAGCTCTTACTGGATCGTTAATAGATCATCAACTGATTTTCTTGGCGGCATCTCCGGTGCAAATACCGGATATCCCATTGCGATAACAGTGGCAACTGTCTGTCCTTCCGGCACACCTACGATCTCTCCAACCTTCTTATCATCAAATACTCCAAGGATAACCGTTCCGATTCCCTTCTCATGTGCTGCAAGACAGAATGTCTGGGCTGCGATACCGGCATCGAACATCTCCCATCTGGCACCTTTGCTTGTACTGAAGCTTCCATCTCTCTCATATCCACAAATACCGTTCTTCTGTGTCACAACCATCAACTGATGTGCTCTGGAAACTGTCTTCTCATTTAATGCAAATCCCATCACGCCTTCTTCTGCGATCTTCTTGATCTTCTCCGGATCAGAAACACTGATGTAACGGATCGTCTGTGTATTCTTCCAGGATGGTGAATAGGATGCGAGTTCTACCAACTCACGGATCACTTCATCCGGAATGATATCCTCTTTGAATTTTCTTACCGACCTTCTTGTCTTAATACATTCTAATGCTTCCATGTTATATCCTCCTGTATTTTTTTATAAATATCTTTTGTATCTTCTTACATATATCGCAAGTATAACTCACTCAATGTATTCGATAAATCATCTCATTATCTGTTACAGATCACTTACCTGCAAAATATTGCATCTATACCATCTGCAATTCCCTTTGCAAGCAGGTTCTGATAATCTGATGTTACAAGCTTCTGGTCTTCTTCTGAATTCGTCATATAACCAATCTCAACGATCGTAACCGGAACCTTACACCAGTTAATTCCACTCATGGAATCTGTCTCCCAGACACCCTCGCTGTTTGCCCCTGTTGCTGCTGCCATTCCGCTTAATACATCGGCAGACAACCGTTTACAGGAATCATAGATATCTGCATTGTATGGATTGTCCTTTGTCTGGCATACCGTCATGACACCACTTGCATTTGTATCTGTGGAACCATTGGCATGGATCCTTATAAATGCATCTGCATTGTCACTATTTGCAAGTTCGGCTCTTGCCGCATTACTGATATCGACATCATTGGATGTACGGATCATCTTCACAGTATAGCCTCTTGCCTCTAATGCACTCTGAAGCTTTAACGCTACCTCAAGATTCAGTTCATATTCCTCTGTACCGGTTGTAACACCTGTATTACCGGCTGAGACTTTTGCTTTCTTATCTTCCGCACCGGGACCTACCGGCTCTGTATCCGTATTCGGCGTTGCCTGATGACCTGCATCAATACAGATCAGCTTGCCTTCGCCAACATTGCTTGTCTCCTGTGTTGATTCTTCTGTGCTGCTGTCATCACCACCGGATGCTGCTCCTTCTGCCTTTACAAATTCCGAATAAACATAATAGGTTTCACCTGTAATGGATACCTTGCTCCATTCATCGTTATACCCGATCCGGTCAAGTTCTACACCATCTGCAAGCTGCATTGCAGGATCTCCATCCGTGGATGGTGCTGTTCTGACATTTACATAATCAGTCGTTGTCACCTTGTCATTTACGATCGTAAATCCTTCTTCATCCACCTGTGCTTCCGTCGTCGCTTCTGTTGTATCCTCTGTGGATGCTACATCTTCAAAGCGTCTGTTGATCTCTCGGTGGTCGTCTTTTTTCCTGCATCCTTTTTCCCACAGGCTGCAAGTACAAATACTGAAAGAATGATCATCATATATACAAGTAGTGTTCTGTAAACCTTCTTCATAAGTAACCTCCGTCCATATTTCTATATACTTACTGTTTATTATCGCATAAATACAGCTCTATTTCAACCAAAAAGCGACAAGCAGACGCTTCATGGACTCATAGTCTGACAAATGTGCCATTTCACATGCGGAATGCATAGCAAGTACCGGCATTCCCATATCGACTGCCTTTGCCGGAAGATAGGATGAAACGATCGGACCGAGCGTTGTTCCACCCGGCATTCCTGTCTTATTGACCGTACGCTGAAACGGAATCCCTCCATCCTCACAGAGCACCTGAATTACTGCAGCAGCCTCGCTATCTGTCACATATCGCTGAGATGCGCTGCTCTTTAAGACAACCCCATTTCCAAGCAGTACCTGGTTGACCGGATCGGATTTTTCCTGATAATTCGGATGTGTTCCATGTGCCACATCAAGAGAGATCAAAAATATCTCCGGAAGCAGCTCCTGTATGGTGCGTCTCTCTCCGCTGTCTTTTAAGATACGTTCCGTTATCATCCGAAGCAGTCCGGAATCTGCTCCCTGTTTGGACAGACTTCCGATCTCCTCGTTATCGAAGAATACTCCAATGCTGAGATTCGTATCAGATCCATCTGCTTCCGAAATTCTTTCATCTGGCGATGCAGCTTCTGTTCCCTTACCTTTTTCTTCTTGCCACTTATTGCCGGTCTGTGTAAGAGATTCCAGAATAGCACTAACGGAAGATACATTATCAATTCTCGGTGATGTAAATAAGCCACTGTCTCCGATCATTTGGCAGGAATCACAATTATATAAATACAGATCATAGTCTAATATATCCGCCTTATCGATCTGAAGTTTTTTCTGCAACCTCATCTTAAAAGCTATGCGGCTCATCCTTCTTCCAAAGCCCAAATACCGGGATCAGTTCTTTCTGAGGATCTAATTTTGTCTCTGAATCTCCTCGTTTCAGATGCGGTGCAAGACTCGGTATGATCGCAACCGGCTTCTCCGAATCATATAATCGTACCTCCGGATGAAATGCATCACTGCCTTTTACCACTACCTTGCCGGCAAGTCCCAGTGGACGGTCAAACCATGTCTTCATTAACAGTCCGCCATAGGTCTCTATATTCAACATATGATATCCGCCTTTTTCCATATCGGCTGACGGCTTTAACTTCAGCATCGGAAAATCCGTATGGCTGGTTGCTATCCGGATATGCTGCAGCTGCTCTGGCAGATGAAATGCGATCATTACAGAACTGTATGGTCTGACGTAATAATCTGCTCCTGCCTGAAGCTTCCATTTATCCTCTAACTTAAGCTCGGAAAATCCGTGTTCTTTCAGATATTCTTCTCCGTGCTTTACAACATGGAACTGGGTCATTCCGTTTTCTAACATATATTTTAATAAACCTTCCTGTTCCGGTTTTCCTGATGTGCGGTCAACTTCTGTTTTTCTTTTTTCCATATGCTCTGTTCTCCTGTCTTTTTACTCTGTTTTCCATTGTACACCTTTTTAGTTTTTCTTGCTATTTTGTTTTTTTATGTGTATATAATGTTGTTACACACTTTAACGCGTTAAATCTCAAAAAAGGAGAAACAGCTATGAATGCATTTAAAATTGGTTTTATCGGTCTTGGTCTGATCGGTGGATCGGTGGCAAAATCTATTCACCGTATTTTCCCAAACTATACGATCATCGGCTATGATGTCAACACTGCGACCTTAAAAGAAGCGCAGGAGGATGGCACCTTAGGTCATTATACAACAAATATCAGCGACATCGCAGACTGTGATTATGTCTTTCTGTGTGCGCCGGTTCATTATAATATAGAATATCTGAAAACTTTAAAACCACTGATCTCTGATTCCTGTATCCTGTCTGATGTCGGCAGTGTCAAATCCGACATCTACGATGCTGTAAAGGAACTGGGACTTGGTTCTCATTTTATCGGCGGTCATCCAATGGTCGGATCCGAGCGCTCCGGCTACGATGCAGCAACCGACCGTCTGATCGAGAATGCTTATTATTTCATCACCCCATCTCCGGACGCTCCGGCAGACCGCGTAGAGGAATTCATGACATTTATCGGCGACCTGGGTGCTATCCCGATCCGGTATTCCCCGGACGAGCATGATAAGATCACTTCCTATATCAGCCATGTACCGCATGTGATCGCAGCGTCTCTGGTCAATCTGGTACGGCATGCCGATTCTCCGGACGGAATCTTTAAATCTCTGGCAGCCGGAGGTTTTAAAGATATCACACGAATCGCATCCTCAAATCCGGTGGTTTGGGAGCACATTCTCCTCAGCAATCCGAAGAACATCGTGAATGGATTGAAGGAATATATTGAGCTTCTAAATAAAATGATTTATGATATTGAAAGAAATGACGCAAAGGACATCAATGCTTTCTTTGAGTCATCCAGAGAATACCGGGATTCCATCCCGAACAATACAAGCGGTGTTATCCGTATGCAATATGAACTCTTTGTCGATATCCCGGATGAACCGGGTGCTCTGGCAAAGGTTACGGTACTGCTTGCTGATGCAGGCATCAATCTGAAGAACTTCGGGATCTCCCATAATCGTGAAGACGAGGAAGGCGTTCTACGTTTATCCTTCTACGATACGGATGCATGCCGGAAAGCATTTGAACTTCTTGCCGATGCCGGATACCGCTTATATAACAGATAAGACAACATAAAAAGGAAATGGACGATATCGCGTCCAGACAGGTAATACATTATGATATTTTCCAGAAGAACAGGATTAAAAGGGGTCCTTACGATTCCCGGAGATAAATCCATCTCCCACCGTTCGATCATGCTTGGATCACTGGCAGATGGTATAACCGAAGTACATGGATTCTTAAACGGTGCCGACTGCACTTCTTCTATGAACTGCTTCCGCGAAATGGGTGTAACGATCGACCACAATGGGGATAACCGTTATCATTCACGGTAAAGGGCTTCATGGTTTGCAGGCTCCGAAAGAAACTCTCGATGTTGGCAACAGCGGAACAACTACCAGACTGATGTCCGGAATTCTTGCGGCACAGAATTTCAAGAGCCGCGTGATCGGTGATGCATCGATCTGCCGCCGCCCAATGAAACGAATCATGACCCCGCTCTCTCTGATGGGCGCTGATATCGTCAGTGAAAATGGAAATGACTGTGCGCCGCTTCTGATCACCGGAAAGCCATTACATGGCATCCACTACGATTCACCGGTTGCTTCGGCACAAGTCAAATCTTGTATTCTTCTTGCCGGTCTGTATGCCGACGGCGAAACCAGTGTAACCGAACCATATGTATCCAGAAATCATACGGAGCTGATGTTCGATGCTTTCGGTGTCGATATCAAGACCTCCGGCACAACCGCAATTGTAAAACCTGCGGATAAATTATACGGTCAGAAGATCATGATCCCGGGGGAGACATCTCCTCACGGCGGCTTACTTTATCGCAGCCGGACTTATCACACCGGATTCCTGTATCACGATCAAGAATGTGGGTATCAACAATACCCGTGATGGAATATTAGAAGTTGTAAAAATGATGGGCGGTACGATCACCTACGACCGACTGGATCAGCCGGGTGAACCTGCTGCAGACATCACAGTACAGACCTCAGATTTAAAAGGCTGTGTGATCGAAGGCTCCCTGATTCCGAAGCTGATCGACGAGATTCCGATCATCGCCATCATGGCATGCTTTGCAAAGGGACAAACCGTTATCAAAGATGCACAGGAACTGAAAGTGAAGGAATCAAACCGGATCGATGTTATGGTGAAGAACCTTTCCGCTATGGGCGCAGATATTAGCGCTACCGATGATGGCATGATCATCCATGGCGGCAAGCCGCTTCACGGCGCTGTCATCGACAGCCACCTCGACCACCGCATCGCCATGAGCTTTGCCATTGCCGGACTTAACGCCGACGGCGACACAGAGATTCTTGGCAGCGACTGCGTAAACATCTCCTACCCGACCTTCTATCAGGATCTCGCCGGATTGAAGTAAACAGGAATAAGCGAATCATTATTAAGCAGGATATGGTTTTTATAAATAAAAAAGCCCTGGCACTGTTATTACACAAGACACTTCCGTTCTAGTCCTTGTGCAGTGGTACATAAGGCTGCACAATACGCAGCCTAAGTACCATCCTCGGACAAGGCTTGTTTCATAACAGTGCCAGGGCTTTCTTATTTTCTTCTCTTTGTTCCAGCTTAATAATAATTCGCTCATTCAATTTGACTATCAGCATCTCTTAGCTTTGCAAGTTCAAACATGGGCTTGGTGCTGACAATTCGTGCAAACCTCATAACGAAAACTTCGCTTATGTCTTTTGTACATAGCAGGGCAGCAGGATTTTTAATGTAATTCCCTTATATAAAATATCAATTTAACTCATCCCAGCGTCCGATGGTTTCAAATCGCTGCAATACAGAAGTTCTGTAAAATACATTGTGACTCATCTGATTGGCGAATTAATTTTGACCTGAAGCTGTGCATAAAAATATTGCCGGGTTGTTATATACACAAGACATTAGTTGTATTTTCGTTATGAGGTTTGCACTAGCTGTCAGCATCTAGCCCATGTCTGAACCCATAAGGGTGAGTTTGGGCGACTGCTGACAAATCAGCGTGCAAACCGAATAGAAAATATACTTGTCTTTGTATATAACAATCCCGGCAGTATTTATGTGCAGCTCAGGTCATAACTAAATATCAACCAGATGAACGCAAGGTATTTTACAGAATCAACATGGCATCGCCGAAGGAAAAGAAACGATAGCGTTCTTCCACGGCTACCTTATAGGCTTCGAGAATCTTCTCGCGGCTGTAAAGGGCTGATACCAACATCAGCAACGTGGATTCCGGCAGATGGAAGTTCGTGATTAGTCCATCAATGGCTTTGAACTTATAGCCCGGATAGATAAAGATATCTGTCCAGCCACTGCAAGCCCGAAGCATGCCGTTCTCATCGGCTACTGTTTCCAGTGTTCTCGTACTAGTCGTTCCGACTGCAATAATTCGACCACCATTTTTCTTTGTCTCATTGATCGTTTCTGCTGCTTTCTCATCTATCACATAGAATTCCGAATGCATATGATGATCCAGAATGTTATCCTCTTTTACCGGACGGAATGTTCCAAGTCCGACATGAAGCGTCACATGTGCGATCTTGATGCCTTTGGTCTTGATCTCCTCTAGAAGTTCCTTTGTGAAATGAAGTCCGGCTGTCGGCGCTGCCGCAGAACCTTCATGCTCTGCATAGACCGTCTGATAACGGTTCTTGTCTTCCAGTTTATGTGTGATATATGGTGGAAGCGGCATCTGTCCAAGTTCATCCAAAATCTCCTCAAAGATTCCCTCATATTCAAACCGAACGATACGATTTCCTTCTTCCACAATATCAATGACTTCACCAACCAGTTTACCGCCACCAAAGATGATCCTTGCACCAACTCTGGCTTTCTTTCCCGGTTTTACAAGTGTCTCCCAGGTACAGTCATCCAAGCGCTTCAATAACAGTACCTCGATAGCTGCCCCGGTTCCTTCTTTCTCGCCGATCAGTCTGGCAGGAATCACCTTTGTATCATTAATAACCAGACAATCGCCTTCTTTCAGATATGATATTACATCATAAAAATGTTTATGTTCGATGGTTCCTTCTTCTCTGTTTAAAACCATTAATCTCGAATTATCACGCTTTAAGAGTGGGTCCTGTGCGATCAACTCCTGAGGCAGATCATAGTAAAAATCTGATAACTGCATTTTCTTATCCTCCTTAAAACTCAACTATGATAATGCCACGTTTTATGTCTAAATGCAAGGAAGAAAAACAAAGAATAAAGCAGGCAGCAGATAACTAAACAAGTGCCAGGTACAAATAAACAAAATTCTATTTATACCTGACACCCATCTTTTCAAATGCAGCATTATCCTTCTACTAAAATATACATGTTACCTGTTCTGCCTATGTCTTTATCCTATAATTGCCTTAATTTCAGCTTCGCTCATATCGGTTACATCCATGATCTGCTCTAAGGAGTAGCCTTTCTTATGCATATTCAGGATAATATCGGCTCTTTCTTCCGTTCTTCCAATAACCTTGCCTTGTGCTTCACCCTTGACTATTCCAGCGGCTTCGCCCTTGGCATATCCCATCTCTTCTACGCCTTCACTCAGATTACACATAACGCTCACCTCTTCCTTTATACCATTTCTGTCTACCGGTATGTTATATTCCTGTTTCATCAGCTTCAATTTTTGTTCTGCCGTCATTGTCTGTGACAATAGTGTTCCAAGCAATCGATGCAATTCATATCTTTCTTCCTTGGGTGGTATCTCCTTTGCCAACCCAATCATCACGATGTTAGGGATATCCAGATTGCCTTTCCAGTCCTGTTCGCCAAGTAAATCATCCTTTACCATATGAATATGACTCAGACTGTTCTCTTTCATATTCATACAGATCCAGATGGAATACACCTGTTTGATCTCGTTATAATCAGAACCCGTGAATTCCCGCTCTTTCTGGGATGATACCAGTCTTGCGGTGTAAAAGATTGCCCGATTTAAGATATGATATTTTGTCGGTTCATTTTTCTGGGCCTCCAGATTGATGATCATTTTTGCCAGTCCATCCCGCATCCGTACATAGAAGATAATATCAAAATATACCTTTCCTTCATCAATCTCAGAATTCTCAGTATTCAACCCGACAATTCGTTCACCGGTTCTGGCATCCACCGTATCTTTGTTCGTCAATCCGGGTTCAACCGGAATCTGGCTGATATACGGTTCCCCTTCGATCAATGATGCAACCGTATCTGCATCCATACCTTTAAATTCATCTACTACCCTGATCAGTATATGCGCCAGTATGATCTTCTGTCCAAGCAGCCGCTTGGCACTAGCATCATAACTGTGCTTTCTGATCAGTAGCCTTGGAGGAATATACAATTTCGTTATTCATGTTCCCTCTCCTTTTTCCCGATAGAACAGAATAACATGCATATTTTAGCTTTGTATATTGCCTCCGTCTCTCCAAGTTTGATTGTAACGGATATCAGAAAGGAAAACAAGTTTATAATTATTTAATCTTCCATGTCTTTACATATCCGATGGATTTCTTTTTCAACTGTTTCTTTAAAGCTGTCTTTGCTTTCTTTGTGCCTTTCACAGTAATGGTTGCTTTCTTATTAATGCCCTTGAACGCATTCTTACTGATGGTCTTAAGCTTTCCTGCTGTAACTGTGATCTTCTTCAGATTCTTACAACCGGAGAATGCTTCTTTACCGATCTTCGTTACATTACTTCCGATCGTGACCGTTGTCAGCTTCTTGCTACCCTTGAATGCTTTATCGGAAACCGCAGTTACTTTATAAGTAACACCTTTCACTTTTACCGTTGCAGGAATGGTCAAGCTTCTTGGCTTTCTTATCAGTAAACTTCGTAATTGTAACAGTCGGATTCTTCTTCGAAGATGAAGTTACCTTTACCTGGAGCTTCTTAGATGAAATGGTAAGAGTTGTGCCTTTCTTCGCCGGAGTTCCAGACGCGGGTGTTGCGTTTTTTTCCAATTAATTTGACTGGTATATTATTCTCTATGGCATATTTATGCACTGCGGAATTCTTATAACAGGAGATCGCAAGACTATCGCAGCCACGAAACACATCATAGTCTATGCTTGTTACACTTTTTGGAATCGTTATACTCTTTAAACCGCTACAGTCCCCAAATGCACCCAATCCTATACTGGTCACACTGTCTGGGATTGTTATACTTGTTAAACCACTACAACCCATAAATGCATACGCCTCTATACTGGTCACTCCTTTCGGGAGCATTATACTTTTTAAGCCTCTACAACCTGAAAATGCATTCCATCCTATACTTGTTACCTTCTTGCCTCCAATCTTTCCCGGAATCATAAGCTTTGTCTTATTCCCTGTATACCTGGTAATAGTAATTCCACTTTCATTTTCTTCATATGTTAGATTGCCATATGATTCTGCTTGCGATGTCATACCGATTCCTCCACACAGCAATACACACAGAACCAGTCCCAAGCCTGCATAGATCAGGCTTTTTATCTTCTTTTGTATCATTTTTCTTTCATCCTCCTTGCTCATTCCTTGCAAATTTCTACAGTATCTTTACTTATTATCGGTCGACCCGTCCTTTTTACCTCTCACCTCTCATTGCGCTTCATATTTATTCATCAATATCCCTGCTCTATTTTTTCTAACCGGTACAGGCTGAAAAAACGGCATAAATATTATAAAAAAAAAAGAGTCGTCAATATGCCAGGGGAAATTAATAAAAATATTCTGCAAATATGCAAGTTATTACATCCAGACATGCTGTTTGTTACATCAACCGTTTTTTCATTCCTTTTTCTGGTATGGTTATGTTGTCGACAAAACAGGCGCCGGATATTACGAGGAATTAAATTTATGTACAATGAAAATGAAAAAAGAAACGTTACTGTCTCACAGAAAGGTAACGCTATACTGTCTGCCGCATTAAACATCCATCAGCTTTTCCCATCCCGGACCAAAGATGAATGTCTATTAGAATTAAAGAAGAATCCATCCGTTTACCGGACATATCTGAACTGGCCTGACAAATGGAAAAACCGTTTTCTGGAATTCATGGAAGGCAAGAAAAGTCTGCCATTGACCTATGATCCATTTTTCAAGAAACTGTTCAACCCGGATGTATACCCGGAACGGTTATCACCACTGATCAGCAGTATCATCGGCACAAAAGTAACCGTAAAATGTATCCTGTCAAATGAGGACAGCATGCTGCCATCAACCTCTCTCCTGCTTCTGGATATCATTGTTCAGTTAGAAGATGGTTCGATCGCAAATGTGGAGATCCAGAAGATCCCATACACCTTTCCGGGTGAAAGCGGATGTCCTGCTACTCTGCTGATCTTCTACTTCGCCAGTACACCAGAGTAAAAAGGGGAAAGAGGAAGTATATTCACCTATCAGGATCTGAAAACCGTTTATACGATCGTGATGTTTGAAAACAGTCCAAAAGAATGTAAAGATCCCGAATTATCCGATATCTATCTGCATCATGGAAAGGCTGCATTTGATACCGGGATCGACTTCCATCTTCTGCAGGAATACTATGTTGTTGCACTTGACGTCTTCCAAAAAAGTAAGTATTCTAAAGATATCAACGAACTTAACGCATGGTTATCCCTGTTAACGGCAACTACCCTGGATGACCTTGTAGCACTGATATCCGACTATCCGTGGATGGAAGCCATCTGCATGGATATGTCAGAATATCTGTATCACCCGGAGGAGGTTGTTACCATGTTTTCTGAAGCATTACGAAAATTGGATGAAAATACCGTCAATTACATGATCGATGAATTGAAAAAAGAACGGGATGAAGCGATTACTGCTTTATCTGAGAAAGATGCAGCTCTGTCTGAAAAGGATGCAGAGATTGCGGCGTTAAAGACTCAGCTGGCATCGTTAAATAAATAGTAGCTCTTACTCTCATAGAATATAACAAAAACCCCTGTCCATTTCCGAATCTATGATGGAATAGATTTGGAAATGGACAGGGTTTTTCCCTTTGCATGCTCTTCCATCCAGTAATACATGATTTGCGATTACCAGCTTGTCTGAACGCTCCGTCTGCTTTACCACCATCCATAATGTATAACAGCCATCTGCTGTTATATATTCCTGCTCCGTTGTATCTTCCGTCTCTGCACAGACCTTCGTCACAGATCCCATACCACTGACAAAGCCTGCTCCGGACTGTCCTGCTGCCACGACCAAAGCCATAGCTACCGCCATCATTCGTAACCTTCTTTTTCCCATCTTCTCTCCTTCTTCTCCCTGTAACAAAAAACATCTGACTGTCTGATATAACAAACCCGGAGAATACTTGTATAACAAATATTCTCCGATTCATAATACCAGAATTATTCCAACCTGTAAATTAGGCTCTGAGTTCGATGCCCAGCTTTCCTAATTCTTTTACAAGCTTCTCAATGATCTTATCGACTTCACCAGCCTCTAAGGTTCTGTCTTTTGCACGGAATGTCATCGTGTAAGCAACAGACTTCTTACCGGCTGCGATCTGCTCGCCTTCATATACATCAAAGAGCTTATAGCTTTCAAGCAGCTTGCCGCCGCATTTCTTTATCAGTTCTTCTACCTGTCCAACAAAGATTCCCTTGTCCATAACCATACTTAAGTCTCTGGTACTTCCAGGGAACTTTGCGATACCTTCATACTTGATATCGAAGGATGACAGTGCTACGACATTTGGCATATCGAGAACTGCTACATATACCTCACCCTTCAGGTTGTAATTGTCACAGGTCTCCGGATGAAGCTGACCGAGATAACCAACAACGGTATCGTCCTTTACGATATTTGCCTGACGACCCGGATGCAAGAACGGATGCTCTGTTGTAGGAACATAGGTACAGATATTCTTCATACCAAGGTTATCGAATAACTCCTCGATCACACCCTTTAAGTTGAAGAAATCACCCTCGCCGTACATACCGATCGTGAGCTTCATACGTTCTTCCGGAAGCTCTGTCAGTGGAAGCTGCTTTGGAAGATATACATTTCCGAACTCGTACAGACGTGCAACCTTATTCTTACGATTGAAGTTCGTTGCAAGAGAAGTCAGCATACCATTTAAGGATACCGTTCTCATGATACTGAAATCCTCACCCAGCGGATTTGCGATCATGATCGCCTTTCTATAGACAGAATCAGCAGGAAGCAGTAATTTGTCAAATACCTTCGGGCTTTCAAATGAATAGCACATACCACCGGAGAATCCGTTTCCTTCCAGAATGTTTCTTGCAATGTCATAGATTCTATGGCTGTATGGCTTCTTACCTACGGTAGCTTCACCCCTTTGGAAGTGACATCGGAATCTTATCATATCCATAGAAACGGGCAACTTCTTCTGCCAGATCTGCCATGCAGTTTAAATCCTGACGGAAGGTTGGAACAGTAAGTGTCTTTGCTGCTTCATCATATGTTAATTCCAGCTTATCAAATATATCAAGTATGGTCTTTTCATCAATATCGGTACCAAGAAGCTTGTTGATCTTTTCAGGCTCAAACGGAAGCACCTTAGGCTGTACAGGATCCGGATATACATCAACCATACCGCCAACAACTTCACCTGCACCCATTTCTTCGATCAGCTGGCATGCACGGTTGATTGCTTCTTCTGCAAGATTCGGATCCAGTCCCTTTGTAAACTTGAATGCAGCATCTGTTGCAAGTCCGAGTCTTCTGGATGACAGACGGATATTGGTTCCATCGAAACAGGCTGCTTCAAATAATAAGGTCTGGATATCATCCGTTACCATGGAGTTCTCACCACCCATGATACCTGCGATACCAACTTCTTTTTCTCCGTCACAGATCATCAGAACATCCTTATCCAGCTTTCTTTCCTGACCGTCAAGCGTCACAAATGTATCGCCATCCTTTGCGCGTCTGACAACGATCTTATTTCCTGCAATTGTGGACAGATCATACGCATGCATTGGTTGTCCATATTCTTCCATTACATAGTTTGTGATATCAACCAGATTGTTGATCGAATGGATTCCCTGTGAAGCAAGTCTCTCTCTCATCCATTTTGGTGATGGGCCGATCTTTAAGTTCTTTACAACTCTTGCGCAGTAACGCATACACAGATCTGTGTCCTGAACGTCTACAGATACATAGTTATTTACATCTTCATCATTTCCTGTTTTCTTGATCACCGGTGGGTAGAATGGCTTGTCAAATGTAACAGCAGCCTCTCTTGCCATACCGATCATGGAAAAGCAGTCTACACGGTTTGATGTAATCTCATATTCTACAACAACATCATCCAGTCCCAGTGCCTTTACCGCATCATCACCCGGCTTTACATCTGCTTCCGCAGGGAATACATAGACACCGTTTTCCGGTGCTTCCGGATACAGTTCTCTGGATGATCCAAGCTCCTCAATCGCACACATCATACCATAAGATGGCACGCCACGAAGTTTTCCCTTCTTGATCTTGATTCCATCAGCAGGAAGCTCTCCGCCATCGTGTCCGCCTGCTACTTTACCGCCGTCAAGTACGGTAGGAACCAGATCTCCTTCTTTTACATTTGGTGCTCCGGTTACGATCTGAAGCAGCTCATCTGCTCCGATATCGACCTGACATACAACCAGTTTGTCAGCATCCGGGTGCTTTTCTATCTTAACGATCTTACCAACTACGATCTTTTCAAGATTCTTGTCTTTCTTCTCAAAACCTTCTACATGTGAACCGGAAAGTGTCATTGCATCGACAAATTCCTGTGCCTCTACGTCAAGATCAGGCACATATACTTTTATCCATGAAAGTGGTGTATTCATTTTTCTATCTCCTTTTCCTGTTTTTTAGAACTGCTGTAAGAAACGTACATCGTTTTCGTAAAGAAGACGCATATCGTCGATTTCGTATTTTAACAGTGCTACACGCTCCAGACCGATACCAAATGCAAATCCTGAATATTCCTCCGGATCAATGCCACAGTCATGAAGTACCTTTGGATGAACCATACCACAGCCAAGGATCTCGATCCAGCCGCTTCCCTTACATACACGACAGCCCTTTCCGCCACATTTGAAACAGGTTACATCCATCTCTGCTGATGGCTCTGTGAATGGGAAATGATGTGGACGGAACTTAACCTTTGTGTTTTCACCGAAGAATTCCTTTGCCCACTGCTGTAAGGTTCCCTTTAAGTCAGCCATCGTAATGTTCTTATCGATAACCAGACCTTCTACCTGATGGAAAGAAGGGGAATGTGTTGCATCTACATCGTCACTACGGAATACTCGTCCCGGTGACAGGATACAGATTGGAAGCTTGCCCTGCTCCATAATACGTGCCTGTACAGGAGATGTCTGTGTACGGAGCAGGATATCCTTTGTGATATAGAAGGTATCCTGTTCATCCTTTGCAGGATGATTTGCAGGGATATTTAATAATTCGAAATTATATTTATCATATTCAACTTCAGGGCCTTCTACGATCTCGTAGCCCATACCGATGAAGACACGTTCCAGATCTTCAAGAGCGATCTGATTCGGATGTCTGTGTCCATCGATTTTCTTGATTCCCGGAAGGGTAACGTCGATCGTTTTCGCGCTTCATCTTCTCTGCACGAAGTGACTGATTGATCTTCTTTGATTTTTCCTCTAAGGCTGTCTCGATCGCCTGTCTTGCTTCATTTACCATCTGTCCAACCTTTGGTCGGTCTTCAGGTGCTACATCTTTCATACCCTTTAATACCTGGGTCAGTTCACCTTTTTTTTTTCCGAGTACAGATACCTTTACATCATTTAAGGATGTCAGCGCATCTGCTTCATTTGATCTTGGCAAGTGCTGCTGCTTTGATTGCCTCTAATCTGTCTTTCATCTTTCATTCTCCTTATTTATATTTTCTCAATATTTGTGAATAAACATGCGGAATACTCCTACTTGGGATACACCCTCCTGCCTCCCGGCTCGATGATGTACACAAAAAGCCCCAGTCCACAAAGGGACGGAGCAACCGCGATACCACCCTGATTCTGACATCCGGTCTTCCCGGCGCTGTCAGCACTCATTCTATGTTATAACGGTCATAACCCGTTATCTCCTACGCTTCCGTTTAAAGAATTCTCAGAGATAAAACTCGGATGTGAAATTAAATGAAATATGGTGCTCGATCAGGCTTCCAGCCGATGACCCGATCTCTCTGTCAGACATATCCCATCTTTTGCATCTTCAACGTCTTCTCTTCCATCCACATCATAGGCAGGATGGTTAAAACTATATTTAAATATAGCACATTTTTAATATGTGTCAATAACTTTCTGCAATCACCCATTCGCCTTTCGATGCAGAATAAACGATCTTCGCTTTTAATTCTCCACGATTATCGGAAAGCAGAATCTGTGAACTTGCTCCTGTTGCCGGATCAGATGCAACTACCTTGCCATTTTCGGATAATGCGATCTGAAGTGGTGTATCTCCATTCATATATAAGGTGACACTTCCCATTCCCATCGAACGGAACATCTCGGAAAAATACTTTTGCCTTATCGGCGGCACTGGCCATATCTGCATATCCGGAACCATTTGCACAGATCAGTGTACCATTACCGGAACCATCCTCTGTAGAACCTTTATAGGTCACGGCACGGATCGCATAGCCATCTTCCTCTGCATCAACTACCATATTAACAACGGATTTCTCAATCTCTGATGCCGTATCAAGATATACCTGCAGTCTGGATTTTTTTACATATTTGATAAGTGCCGGTGCGAGTGCACCTGCAAGAATTGCCATGATCGCAATCACAATGATCAGCTCTACAAGTGAAAAACCTGAATTCTTCCATGTTCTTCTTTTCATATTAAACTTTCCTCCATTTATTGAACGATTTCCCCTCGTCTCATATACGCTTAGTATATTTCTCTCCTGTCGTTTTTTTCAACTATTTTTTTATAAAACTTTAATCTTTTTTAGTTCTTTTTTTATGAAGGTCTGTGTGGATTTTCCGGAATACAGCCCAGATTTCATCACGGAAGAACAGATTCAACTCTGCTCCCAAAAGCAGGATATACATACAGATATACAGCCAGAGCATTGCGATGACCATGCCTCCAAGATTGCCATACATATACGTATTGATTCCAAAATAAGTAAGATAGGATGAAAATGCCGCTGATAACAATACCCAGCAGACAGTTGTGAATACCGCCCCCGGTATTGCTGTCTTCAAACGCAGATGATTATCCGGCAGACGACAATAGATCAGTAAAAATAACTGCAAATACCAGCACCGGCGCAGTTAACAGTCTGGAATAAAAGAAGATCTTCTCGGAATAATCCACCCAGTTTGTCTTTGCAAGAATATCTTCCATGATCGTATTGCCAAGAACATATACTCCGACCAGTGCGATCAGCATCACGCAGAATATCAGCGTATATAATGCATTTGTCAGTCTTCGTAATATATAATTCTTGGTATCCTTCGTCCGATCCATAAAATTGAGTCCTCGTTCGATCGCCATCGTTCCTTTTGCCGCCGACCAGACTGCTACGACTGCTGACACGATCATCGTCGTTCCAACCTGCGTACTGTAGATTTCATCGACCATAAAGCTGAGTGTCTCTGCCATCTTTCCCGGTATCATCTCCGCTACCAGCTCTATAAACTCCGCCTGTGTTACCGGAAGAAAACGAATGCCGATCAGGAGCATCATTGCAAATGGAAAAAAAGAAAGCAACAGAAAGAAAGCCGCCTGTGCCGCAAACGCAGACAACTGATTATCCTTGTTGATCCTCATTGCTCCCTGAACCATCCGTACAACTGTAAGATTCTGGATCCATTCGATTTTCTCTTTCACCCGGTTTACTTTATTCTTCATTTGTTTTATTTCCCGTTTCTCTCAATTTCTCAAGTTCTGTTCCATTATAATAATGAGACAGGATCTCCTCATATCCATATCCTGCTTCTGCCAGATCATTTGCCCCATTCTGGCTCATGCCGACTCCGTGACCAAAGCCGCCACCATGCAATTGATAATTTCCCTCTTTATCCTGCGTAATATAAAAAATACGCACTTGGCAGCAGATCAAAACCTGATGTTTCACTTCCATCCTGTTTCCGGATCACAACATCCGGTGAACACAGAAGTTCACGGATCTCCATCTGCCCTTCAATCGTAACAGAACTCTGTTTCCCGTATAATACCATATTCCGGGCAATTCCGCTATTTCCTCTTTTTTCGTGATCCGACTTTCTCAATCTCTCCGGTCTGATCTGTGATATCTGCACCCGCAAGTGTCTGTATCTGATCTGCCGTCAGCGTATCGATCGCATCGGTGCTGTCTCCCCGCCACTCTGTCCCGGCGAGG